>Ga0315910_10000590_pt1 | contig 35762 bp, 29 predicted proteins | sample EdamamesoilMG_FD_204470 | JGI IMG/M metagenome (GOLD analysis project Ga0315910, IMG submission 204470) | Garden soil microbial communities collected in Santa Monica, California, United States - Edamame soil | ecosystem: Environmental > Terrestrial > Soil > Garden | place: USA: California...
CAAGGCGAGGCGACCCAACATTTGCGCGAGGCGCTGCGCCTGCGGCCAGATTACGAAGCCGCACGACAGCAATTAGGGCGATTGACGGGTGAATGAATCCACTGCTCGAACGGTGGGCGGCTTAGCCTGAGCGCAACTCGCGACTTGCGGCTAACTGGTTGCCTTCCGAGAACCAGCTTGCACCGCGGAACTGAATGCGTATTCTGTCAACCATGAGTGTGCAACCGATTGACGCCACAAACCACGACCTCATCGCCCGGCTCGGTCAGCGAGTTTTGGGGGGCGGCAGCATCACGCGCGACGAGGCCTTGCCGTTGTTCCAACTCGAATCGTCGTCGGACATTCTTGATCTGCTGGCTTGGGCCAATCGCATCCGCGAACATTTCAAGGGAAACAAGATTCACCTCTGCTCGATCGTCAACGCCAAGGCGGGTGCGTGTTCAGAGAACTGCAGCTTTTGCGCGCAATCGTCACATTATCAAACCGACTCGCCTCGTTACGGATTCATTGATCCGGAGCCCATGCAGGAAGCCGCGGAGGAGGCGAACAAGAATCAAGTGACGGCGGTTGGTTTGGTCGCGGCGTGGAAAGGTTTGAACGAAGGGCCAATGCTCGATGAGGTCTGCGAACGCGTGCGGGAGTTGAAGGCCAGTGGCAAGACCCGCCCGGATGTCTCGCTCGGGATCATCAAGAACCAGCGGGTGGCGGATCGTCTTAAGGAGGCGGGCGTCGAATGCTACGGCCACAACCTCGAAAGCTCGCGCCGCTTCTTTCCGAAGACCTGCACTACGCACACTTACGACGACCGCCTCGAAACTATCAGCTACTTGAAGAAGGCCGGGATCAAGATTTGTTCTGGCGGCATCATCGGCATGGGCGAGACGCGCGAAGACCGCTGCGACCTGGCATTTTCACTCAAAGCAATCGGGGCCAACGTCGTGCCCGTGAACATTCTCAATCCGATCAAAGGCACGCCGTTTGAGAACGTTCCGCAACTGCCGGTGATGGAGATCCTCAAGACGATCGCCTGTTTCCGCTTCATTCTACCGCGCCAGGAAATCATGATCGCGGGCGGCCGCACTGTGAATCTGCGCGATGCGCAAAGCATGATCTTCATGGCCGGCGCGAGCGCCATGATGGTGGGCAATTATCTCACCACGCTCAATCAACCGGTTGAGAAAGATCTACAGATGCTCAAGGACCTTGGCCTCGATCCGAGTTGGGACAGCCATGGTTTTACCGATCAAGAGGAGGGGTGTGGTTGTGGAAGTGAAACCTGCGAACCTGAAGCCGTGATGGCGAAATAAAGTCGCTCGAAATTCCACAATAGAAGAAAGCCTTTGCGTTGCCGGCGTTCTCGTAAGCACAATTCCCCATGCAGCGACTCGGCAAAAACCATGATGGCTATCACGGCGAGGCAATTGATATTGCTGCGGTTTTGCAGGAGATCGAACGGGCAGCCGGAAAGCATGGCTGGAATGCGGAAGTATTTCATCAGTCGTCGGACTTCAAGTGGCACGCACTACGCCGTGCCACCTTGCGGATCACGGATCACGGATCACGCATTTACATTTCCACGGGCATCCATGGTGACGAACCCGCCGGGCCGCTGGCTGCGTTGCGGTTGCTTCGTGAGAACCGCTGGCCCGCCAATGCCGAAATCATTTTGCTGCCGTGCCTGAACCCCGTTGGCTTCGCCCAAAACAAACGCGAGAACGGGCAGGGGATTGATCTCAACCGGGATTATCTTCACCCGCGGTCCGACGAAATCAAAGCGCATGTCGCCTGGCTGGAAAAGCAGCCGATTTTCAGTCTTTGCCTGTGCTTGCATGAGGATTGGGAATCGCACGGCTTTTACGTTTACGAACTGAACCCCGACCGGAAACCAACGCTGGCGGACGCTATTGTCGCAGGCGTGGAAGGAGTATGTCCGATTGATCGTTCGGAGATCATTGAAGGTCGGGAAGCCCACGGCGGTATCATCCGGCCAAACCTCGACCCACGCACTCGACCCGATTGGCCGGAGGCTTTCTGGCTGATCATGAACCGGACACGGCTCAGTTACACCTTGGAGGCGCCTTCCGACTTTCCACTGGCTACGCGCGTGAATGCACTCGTGGCCGGGGTGAACGCCGCGCTGGAGAAACTGTTTGTTTCGGACGGCGCTACTATTTCAACGCCGCCTCGCGCCGTTTGAGCCATTGTTCACCCAGATCGGTCAACGTTTTCGCCTTCAACACCCGTTCCGCCAATGGGAAGACAATCCGTTCCTCCTTGTCGAAATGCTTCCGCGCGGCGAGCACCACAGCGAGCAGTTGCTTGCGCGCTTTCTTCACGTCGCGCGATCTCTGCACCGCCAGCAACGCACGTTCAATGTCCTCGTGCTCGTCGTGAAATGTTTCGCGTTGGCCCACCTGCTCGAAGCAATGTTCGAGCGGTTCGATGAACAATTCGTCCTCGGTTTGCGAGTGCGCCGCCAGCAGCGCTTCGGTCAGCCGTGCCAGCGATTTAACTTCGGCGATCGTCCGGATGGACGGCGCGACGCGCTCGATGTGATCGAACAGGTTGTGAAACACCGCGTGTTCCGCCTGGAGAATGCCCGTGATCTTCATGCTCGAAATAATGTCCTGCTGAATTCAAATACCGCTCCGGCCGGGAAACCGCCAGCCGTTTCTTGGCGTTCTTAGAGCTTTCTCTGGACACCGTCATGTCTCAAAGCTAGAACTGCCCCGGTTGGTAACGTCACCGCCCCAGACATGAAAGCCATCATCCCGGTTACAACCCTGTTGTTTGCCATGCTCACGCCGTCCCTCGCTCAAACACCGCCGCTCACACCCGACCTCATCATCCTCAACGGCGCCGTCCGCACAATGGACGGCTCAAAACCAACCACCGAAGCCATCGCTGTCTCTGGCAACCGCATCGCCGCAGTCGGCACAAGTGCGGCATTGCGAGCATTCGCCGGGCCGAAGACCCGCTTGGTGGACGCGGGTGGCAAATCCGTCCTGCCCGGTTTCAATGACGCGCATGTGCATTGGCTCATGGGCGGGTTCTCCATCACCAACGTTAATTTGCGCGATGCAAAATCACCTCAGGAATTCGCCCGGCTCATTGGCGAATTCGCGAAGACTCTCCCCAAAGGCCGGTGGATTCTCGAAGGCAGTTGGGATCACGAGAACTGGCCGGGCGCACCGTTGCCTACAAAGCAGTTGATTGATGGATTCACGCCAGAGCATCCGGTCTTTGTCAGCCGCCTTGATGGGCACATGGCCTTGGCCAACAGTCTCGCGTTGAAACTGGCAGGCGTGACCAAGGACACCAAGGACGTGCCTGGAGGTTTGATTGTGCGCGATGCCAGTGGCGAGCTGACCGGCATGCTCAAGGATGCCGCGATGAGTCTGGTGGAGCGGGTTGTGCCTTCGCCCTCTTGGGACGAGAAATTAGCGGCGGCGCGGGCGGCCACAGAGCACGCCGCGAGTTTGGGCGTCACGAGCGTGCAGGACATGTCCACCGGAGATGACATCGGACTTTATCAACACCTGCACGAGCGTGGTGAACTGAAGACGCGTATCTACGGTATGCGCTCCATTGTTTCTTGGGAAGTGCTTGGCAAGACGGGCGTGCGTGGCGCGTTTGGCAACGCCTGGTTGCGCATTGGCGGGCTGAAAGGATTCGCCGACGGCAGTCTCGGTTCAACCACGGCGCTGTTTTTCGAGCCTTACGCCGACGCCCCGAATACTCGCGGGCTGCTGTTCGATCAAATGTTGCCCGAGGGTATCATGCTTCAGCGGGTGGAAGCGGCGGACAAACGCGGCCTCCACGTTATGATCCATGCCATCGGCGACGAAGCGAATTTCCAAATCCTGGAAATTTTCAAACAGGTTGCGGAGAAAAACGGGCCGCGCGACCGGCGCTTTCGCATTGAACACGCGCAACATATCCGGTCGGGGGACATCCAACGGTTCGGGTCGCAAAAGGTCATCGCCTCGATGCAGCCGTATCATTGTGCCGACGACGGGCGCTGGTGCAACAAGCGCATCGGCCCCGAGCGCTCGAAGGGCACGTATGCGTTTCGCTCTTTACTCGACTCCGGCGCGGTGTTGGCGTTTGGTTCGGACTGGACCGTTGCGCCGCTAAACCCGATGGAAGGTCTGAAGGCCGCCGTCACACGGCAGACTCTCGATGGGAAGAATCCGAATGGCTGGGTGCCCGAACAAAAGATCACGCTTGAAGAAGCCATCCGCGCCTACACGGTTGGTTCAGCCTACGCGGAATTTCAGGACCAGGTGAAAGGTAGCCTTACTCCCGGAAAACTAGCTGACCTCGTCTTGCTTGACTGCGACATTTTCAAGATTGAGCCTGCCCTGATTGATAAAGTGAGGGTGGTGATGACGGTGGTGGATGGGAAGGTGGTTTGGGAAAGCCAATGAATGCGCCGATCCTGTTGGAAAACCTCACCTGTTCCTCGTTCGGAGTTTCCAAAATGCGACAAGGGCGATTGCTCCGAGCAAAGTAGAAGTTGTCGAAGGTTCAGGTACTGGAAACTCGCTGAATAGCAAAAAATCGAGAAATACCACCGGAGAGCTAATGGGGTTCGGGTAGGTTGAAGCCATTGAAAACCGGAGTTCGGCAGTTGAGCCAGCCAGGCTGGTCACATCTGTTCCCCATCGCTTAAATGTGGGAGTCTCGTTGAGCAGGTAAAACGGCATTGGCACCCCGCCGAGGCTTACTGTGAATCGCTCAATGCCCGGGGCAAAGTTCTCACTTCCCATGCCCTTCGCAGTTCGGAATACAAACGAGCGTGAGCCAACCGGAATGAGGCCCGTCTGGTACAAGGCAACATCGCCGCCATAACCGGCCTGGATGAATCCCATGTAGTTTCCGGAGATTGGCTCAGGTCCCCTGGGGGGATTATGGCCAAACACTCCGACCATGGATGAAGACACCGCGGTTGCATTGTAAACCGAATATGAAATCGGAATCCCCGCGACCGAGGCTTGCCACCCAGGTAAAGCGTTCTGAAGTGATGTTTCTTGCCAGTTGCCAAACTCGCCCGGAGAAACTATCGCGGATTCAAAGCCGAGATTTTGGAATGTTCCTTGGCAATGCGCGTTAAGGGCAACGCACCAGATACCCAGACAACTCCATGCCAAACTCACTTTCATCGTTCCTCAAACTGCTCCGCCACCAACAGCACTATGTTCTCATCCCGCTGCTTGACAGTAAATATGAATTCTACTGACCAAGGATGTCAAAAATGCTGTTTCCTTTCCCTGTGGAAGAAGGTCAGGATGAGCGTCACAACCAATTAGAACGAGGCGGTTTCACTTCGCATCCAACTCAACGGTCACCGACTTGATGTTTCCGATAAACGAATGAGCCGCGCTGTAATCTCCAACCAAGCCGCCGGTGTCTGAGCCGACGTCGAGACCATCCACCGGCATTGCCGTTAGCGCGCTCTGAGCTTTGCCTTCGGCGAATACTTTCTGATCAAGCTTCAAGGTCATCAAACCATCTGTGGTGAGTTGTGCCACAGCGGTGTGTAAACCGGAGACCGTCTCAGTTGTGGCGATGCTCGTTGCTTTTCCACCGACACGGACGAGGAAGGTCAGTTTGCCTTGCTGCAACAATAGGGCGTAACCGTGCGTCGAACCGCCTTGCGCGACGATGACGCCGTCCGGGCCTTTCGCATCGAAATCGGCCGTGAGCGTGAAACCGCGTCCATTTACGTTTGGTGACTTCTCGCGATCAAGATGATCGCCCTGCTTCAAACTGAAACGCGTTTCCTTGCTCGACACGGCTTTGCCTTTCTTCCCCTTCTTCGTCGCGCCTCCATCCCTCCAGCCGCCCAGCGGCAGCACATTGGCGCGCGCAGCGTAGGCATCCCACTTCGCAGCCAGAGCTTTAACTCGAGCCGGCTCTTTGCCTGCCAGATCATACAGCTCGGTGCGATCTGTGACGACGTTGTAAAGCCGCCACGATTGCTTGCCAACTGCAATTAGCTTCCAGTCGCCGTCGAGCACGGCGCGATTTTCTTCGTGTTCCCAAAAAATAGGGTTCGGCCGGTTCAGCGGTTTTCCGGCAAACGCCGGACGCAGGCTCACGCCTTCGAGCGGGGTGATGGACTTGCCGTTGAACTCCTGCGGATATTGCGCGTCGGCCACATCCAAGCAGGTTGCCATGATGTCAATGACATGGCCGGGCTGCGGTTCGAACTTGCCGTTGCGTGATTGGGCAATCTCTTTCGGCCAGTGTGCGATGAGCGGCGTCGCGATCCCGCCTTCGTCCGTGTAATGTTTGTAGCGCACGAATGGCGTGTTGTTCAGCGTGGCCCAACATTGGCCGACGAACACGGTGGACTTCGCGTTGCCGGGATGCTCGCCTTCCAAACGGCCGGGCACTCCAGCCTCGGCGTTGCCGCCGTTGTCGCTCATAAATAGGATGAGGGTGTTGTCCAGTTCGCCGCGTTCTCGCAAGCCGTCCACCAGTGCGCCGACCGCCCGATCCATGCGCTCCAAGACTGCCGCATAAATCGCCATGATGTGGTCGTAGCGATCTTGTTGCTCCGAAGTCAGGCTATCCCACTTGGGGATCTCCGGTAGCGGTGGCGAGAGCGGCCATGATTTGTTAATCAAGCCCATCGAGAGCTGGCGCTGGTAACGGGCCTCACGAAGTTTATCCCAACCGGCTTTGAACTTTCCGCGCCAACGCGCGATGTCCTCGTCGGGTGCTTGCAGCGGGAAATGCGGTGCATTGTGTGCGACGTAAAGGAAGAATGGTTTCTTCGCTGTGCGCGCTTCGTCCACGAATTTTAAACCGAACTCAGTCCAAAGATCGGTGGAATACCAGTACTTCGGCAGGCGGCCGTCGTCGTTGGCGATCTTCTCCCCGTTGAGGAACAAAGCCGCCCGCGGTGAATCCGGGAAAAAGAAACCACCTGCTGCCGCAGTCAAATTGCGATCAAATCCGCGTCCCCAAGGCGTGACGCCGAAGTTTTGTCCGACGTGCCACTTGCCCGTCATCGCCGTGAAATAACCCGCGCGCTTTAGGACTTCGGCGATGGTGACGCAGCGGTCATTGAGCCGTCCAGTGTAGCCAGGCAGCACGTTCCCGTTTGCGTCCCTGCGCTCATCGGTCATGTGGCCGACGCCGGCTTGATGTGGATATAGCCCGGTCAGCAAAGCCGTGCGCGTGGGGCAGCACCGGGCAGTATTGTGAAACTGGGTGAACCGGACGCCGTTAGCGGCAAGCTTGTCGAGGTTGGGCGTGGAGATTTCGCCGCCATAACAGCCGAGATCGGAGAAGCCCATGTCGTCAACCAGGATGACGACAATGTTTGGGCGTCGGGAGTTCTGTTCCGCTGCGGCAAACGAGGGCGCGGCTTGCCAACCCACTGCTGTGACGAGGGCGAGGACATGGGGAATGAGGCGGCGACCGGTCCGGTGACGCGGGATCCAATTCGGTGCAGTCATAAAGTTGTTGGTAGATTGAGAATCAACTGGTCCATCTGTACTGCCTTGTTTGGTATCATCCGCCAAGTAATTTCTCCGGCTACGTAGAACTGACAGACTGGATGTTGCAGACGCATGGGTTTTGTCGCATTCTCGCCTGGAACTAACACCACACACCATGAATATCTCTTCAAGAGTCAGGTTCGTGTTCCTCCTTCTCCTGGTTGGTGTTTCATTCGCGCGGGCCGGGGACCGATCGCAAGCGCGTTCGATGGTGATCTCTCGCGAAGGCATCGTGGCCACGGAACATCCGCTCGCTTCGCAAATTGGGGCGACGATTCTGGCCCAGGGCGGCAACGCGGTGGACGCGGCCGTGGCGGCCAACGCAGCGATGGGCGTTGTCGCGCCGATGGCCAACGGCGTTGGCGGCGACCTTTTTGCCATCGTCTTTGAGGCGAAGACGGGGAAGCTCTACGGCCTGAACGCAAGCGGATGGTCGCCCGCTGGGCTGAACATCGAATTGCTCAAGACCCAGGGCTATTCCAAAATGCCGCAGCTCGGCATACATTCGGTTACGGTGCCGGGTTGCGTGGACGGCTGGCAAAAGCTCCTGGATCGTTTCGGCCGAAAACGAATGAGCACTGTGATCGCTCCGGCGATCCGTCTGGCGGATGAGGGTTTCCCGGTCACGGAGATCTTCTCTGATTATTGGGTGGAAAGTGAAAAGAAACTGCGGGGCGATACAAACGCAGCGCGCGTGTTTCTCCCCGCTGATCGTGCGCCCAAGCCCGGGGAAATTTTCCGCAATCCGGATCTGGCCTGGGCCTTGAAACAAATCGCGCGCCGTGGCCGCAAGTCATTCTACGAAGGCGAAATCACGAAACGCATCTTAAGATGTTCGACCGGGCTTGGTGGCTCGCTGACGGCGGAGGATTTTGCGAAGTTTTCAGCCGAGTGGGTTGAACCGATCTCGACGACTTATCGCGGCTGGACGGTGTATGAGTTGCCGCCGAACGGGCAGGGGGTCGCGGCGCTGGCGATGCTGAATGTGATGGAGAATTTCCCGCTAGCGCAGTTTGGTTCAGGCTCTGTCGATGCGTTGCACGTGATGATCGAAGCAAAGAAACTCGCGTATGCGGACATGTTACGCTTTGTAGCCGACCCGCATTTCGCCAAAACTCCAGTCGCGGGGATTCTTTCAAAGGACTACGCGAAGCAGCGCGCGCAGTTGATCAAAATGCAAAAGGCGAACTGCGACGTCCCGCATGGCCAACCGCCGGCGATGGGCACGGACACCACGTATCTTTGTGTCGTGGACGCGGACGGCAACATGGTTTCCTACATCCAGAGCATTTACAATTCATTCGGCTCGGGTGTGGTGCCGGCAGGAGTCGGCTTCCCGCTGCACAATCGTGGTGGGCTGTTCAGCCTTGACCCGAACCATCCCAATGCGCTCACCGGACGCAAGCGCCCGTTGCATACGATCATCCCGGCGTTCATGACGAAAGGCGATGTGCGGATCGCGTTCGGCATCATGGGCGGATGGAATCAATCACAGGCGCACGCGCAGTTCGTCGCGAACGTAGTGGATCACGGAATGAATCTACAGGCGGCACTGGAAGCGCCGCGATTCACAAAGCAGACGTTCGAGGGTTGCGACGTGGAGTTGGAATCGCGGGTGGCGTCGGCTGTGCGCGAGACTTTGGCAGAGCGCGGGCACAAGATCGAATTGCGCGGAGAATTCGCCAGTTCAGTCGGCGGCGGCCAGGCGGTGATGCGGGATTTCGCAGCGGGCATCAATTATGGCGCGTCCGACCCGCGCAAGGACGGTTGCGCGATTCCCCAGCCGTTGTCAAAGTCGAGGTGATGTGAACGAGGCTGGTTTAATTTATGAGGCGCACGTGTTCCACCCGAGTCTGGGCAACGAGGTGGTGACGGGGCGCATCGTCGTTGACCGCTGGCAGTTTCATTTTCGGTCCGAAGCCATCAATCTCGACTTTCCGCTGGTCCGTCTGCAGGCCCGCACGGGTGAAGGTGAGGACGACCGGATCTACTTCTGGGATTCGACCAATCCCGAGTGGGAGATTTACACGTTCGACGAGCGCGTGCTGGAGCATCCGTTCATCAGCGTGGGCAACAACCTGCGCGATCAACTCAGCAACGAAGCCTCAAAGCGCGAGGTATCAAAGCGTTTGCGGGTGCTCGCTTACGTAGTCGGCACCTGTCTTTTGCTCCTGTGGCTCGGGCAACTGGCCGTGAGCGCAATGGTGCGTTCGCTGGTCGCGCGCATTCCGCCCGAAATCGAACAGAAGATGGGCGACGAGATGATCGTCGAGCTTCAGGAGGAGATGTCATTCCTCGAAGACTCGAATCGCGTGGCGAATCTCGTGGCGTTGGCGGCCCCGTTGACGAAGACCATGGGGGCGCGCGGCACCAACTTCCAATACTACATCGTGGAAGAAGATTCTCCGAATGCGTTTGCGCTGCCGGGCGGGCACGTGGTCGTGACGATCGGGCTGCTGCGATCGAGCGACCGGCCCGAACAATTACTCGGCGTGTTGTCGCATGAAGTGGCGCACGTGACGCAGAAGCACGGCATCCGACAGGTCATCGCAGCCTCCGGGCCGTTCCTGATCTTCCGCGTGTTTCTCGGTGGAGGCGGGGAGGGCATGGCGGGAATGCTGGGGGAGGTTTCCGAAGCGCTCGTTCAAAGCAGTTTCTCGCAGGAGTATGAAACCGAGGCGGACGAAGAGGGTTGGCGTGCTTTGGTGGCAGCGAAGATTGATCCCCGCGGCATGATCGAAACGTTCGAGAAACTACAGGCATACGAACGATCACAGGAAAATGACTTCGACGTTCCTCAGGCTTTTTCGAGTCATCCAGCGATGGAAAAGCGTATCGCCCGGCTGGAAAAGAAATGGCGCAAGCTTTCGCCAAAGGACGGCTTCCAAGACTTGAAGCCGTTGCAGCGACAATTGAAGGCGGCCGCGGGAAGTTGAACGGTCTGCGCGTGGCCGCGTTTCAATGCCGCCGCAAAATCAGCCGGTGATCCACGCGACGAGTTTGATTGTATTCCAACGGCGGCAAATCCGTGAGCGTAGGAGACTCCGTCTCATTCAAAATGGTCCTGGCCATCGCTTGAAAAGCGCGCCAGCGCGGCCAGTCGAGTTCAGGGGCGTGGGAGATCTGGCGAAGCAAGCTGCGCCATTCGATGATCACGCGATCAATGTCCCCCGCGCCGAGTATGTCCGTGATCCAACTATGCTTCGCGAGCGGATTTCGATGCACGCTCTCAACCACGTCGTCAGCACCTGAACCGTACTTGGGCGGTAGGCCGTTCTCCAGGTAGCCCGGGTAGCTCTGCAACTGGAACTTCTCATGACAGATGAGCGCCAGCCGCCCGCTGAAGCGATTTTCGTCGCCGCAAAAGCGAAAACCCGCATCCAGGTTTGCGATGTCATAGATTAATTCGTCGAGTGGATAACGCTCGTCCTCCAGCGCCGCGGCGATGGCGAGCCCGTCGCCCTGCTGAAAGAAACTCACAACGCGGCCGCGCAGGGTCGGTTTGCCTTTCGCGTCCACGAGATTAAGTCGCCGCCAGGTGAGCGCCGTGCCAGTGGCGGTAGGTAGTTGTTTGCACGTTTCAACCAGTGAGCATTGCGCGCAGTCGTAAGGTAACACCTCGCGCTCGGTGGGTTTCCAGATCGCGACGCTGTATTTGTCCACGGGCACGCGCATGGTGAGATCGGCGAGGCTGGTGTAAGCAAGGATGCGTTGGGCCTGATTCACGAATTTTATCACCGGCGTTCTCTGGCCGGCCAGCCGCTGTTCCACGAGCGGCGCGATCTGTTCCGTCCACACGGACAGCTCGGCCTGACGTCCGTTCCAGTTAGTGAGGCGACGCACCCACTTGGCGATGATGACGCGGTCATCACCGAGTTTGTCGGCGACGGTGCTGGCGCGGCCATAGATTCTTTGTCCGTCCTTTTCCTCCAGCAGCACCAACATGCCTTGGCCGACTTTCTCCAAGGCGGCCTGCTCCGAGAGCACGGAGCGAAATGAGATTTGAGTTTGACGCTCGCCCTCACCCTGGCCCTCTCCCCCGGGGAGAGGGAAGTGCTGTTGGTAGGTTTCTGATGGTTCGGAGACTTTGCAGCCATCTCCGCCGTTCGTCGTGCCGTGAGGCGGAGAGTGATTCTCCCCCTCTTTGGGGAGAAGGCGGTTCAAAACCCAAATATCCTTCACCTGCTTTTCAACCAACGCTGGAAACGTTTCCCATTCGCCGCGGCTGTTGAGCATCTCCCGCTGGCGTTTGCGGACGTGGCGGGCGCGCTCGGCATCCGTGTGTAGGCCGCACGGCGTGTCGGGATGTTTCAAGGATTCCTCCACACCCAGAAAAATAGGCTTGGTGGTGAACAATCTTTCCTGTGCCCGAACTGCTTCCATGAACGGATCACGGCCTTGCTCGGCGGCGTTGTGCATCAAATTCAAAAGCGCGCTCCAGTCCACGGCACCGCTGCGGGAAAGATGGCAAGGGCGTGCATCTAGCAGGCGGATTTCGTTCGGACTGATCAGCACGTAGCCCGTTTCATCCAGCCCACGCCGGCCGGCGCGGCCGAACATCTGGAGGATTTCGTCCGCGCGCAACGGTTGTTCCACAGGACCGCGGCGATAGGACTCGCCGGCGAGCGCGACGCTGCGCAGGGAAAAGTTAATTCCCGCCGCCAGGCCCATCGTGGCGACGACAACGCGAAGCTGGCCGGCCTTGGCGAGCGGTTCGATGACGCCCGCGCGCGCGGCGTAGCTGAGTCCGCTATGATGATACGCAACGCGACACTTGAGCAGTCGCGCCAGATGTTCGCCGACGATCTGTTTCTGCCCGGTGCTGAGCTGAAGCGGATTAGGCGTGGGCAACTGGCGTGCGAGATCGGCGGCCATGCTTTCGGCGGTCTGACGGCGCGGAGCGAAGACCAAGATCGGCCCGAGATCTTCGGCGAGCGCCTTGGTCGCGAAGCGCGGCCAGTAACCTCGGATTTCGGTCGGCACGTGATAGTTCAGATTGTTCGCATGAACCTCTTCGAGCGGAACGGGGCGGTGCTCGTGCCGGATCAAGACCGCCTCCCTCCCAAGACGATTGAGCCACTGCACGACGTGATGCGGATTGGCCACACTGCCGCTCAGGAGGAGGAACTGCGTTTGTGGCGGCGCGAGGGCCAGTGCGAGTTCGTAATTCAAGCCGCGATCCAGATCGCTGATCATCTGGTATTCGTCCACCACCAGCAGCGATGGCCCGTCGCCGGCAATGAGTCGGTTCTTCTGAGTTTCCAGGGTGGCGACGAGCACGGGCGCGCTGAGATTCTCCGCCAGATCGCCGGTTGCGATGCCGACGTCCCAACCCCGTGCGCGCCATTCGGCAAGTTTGTCGTTGGCCAGGGCGCGCGTGGGTACGGTGTAAATCGCCTGGCCGCGCGGTTTGCCTTGATTGGACCAAAGCTCAAAGATCAACGTCTTGCCCGAGCCGGTGGGGGCTTGCACGACCACGTCCTTGCCCTCGCGCAAAGCCGCCACGGCCTGCTGTTGCCAGAGGTCGGGCACGGCTACCTGCGTCAGCGACGGGTGCTCGGCCAGTTGTGATTCGAGCGATTGCACGCGGGGAAGATAGTCGGGAGAACCGCGAACTGAAAATGCAAAGTCGATCGGAGTGCCCGGCACAACGGGTTTGACTCGACTGCGCAGCGACTTTAGAGTCGTGGCCAATGTTGGCTGCCGAAACCAATCTGGCGCGGGTCAATGGCGCGCCGAACCCCAAACTGGCCCGTTCCTGGAAAGAAATCGTGGAACCGGTCGAGCCATTCCTTGAGGCTGTCGGCCAGCGCCTCGCCAGGCAGGTCAACGAATTCGATCCCGCCCTCGCCCCGTATGCGGAATACGCATTGACCGGGCATGGCAAACATCTCCGGCCCACGCTCGTGGCGCTGGCGGCCAATTCCCTGGGGAAGGTCAACGACTCCCACGTCACGGTTGCCGTCATCATCGAAATGGTGCATCTCGCGACTTTGGTTCACGACGACATCATGGACGAAGCGGAGATTCGCCGCGGACAACTCACGCTAGCGGCGAACTGGGGGAACGAAATTGCGGTGCTGTTCGGCGACTGTCTGTTTGCTCAAGCGCTGAAGTTGGCGGCGAGTTTTCCCACACCGGAAATCTGCCGGGCCGTGGCTACTTCGACGAACACAGTTTGCTCGGGAGAAATCCTGCAAACCCGGCATCGCCGGAGTTTCGAGCGTTCGCGGCGGGAGTATTTCCGCGTGCTGGAAATGAAGACGGCGGAGTTGTTCGCACTGTCCTGCGAGATGGCAGCCTGCCTGAGCGGCGCGGGAACGGCGGAACGCTCCGTACTGAGAAGATTCGGACTTTCCTTCGGCACAGCCTATCAGATTTATGACGACTGCATTGACCTGTATGGCTCAGAAGTGGCCGTCGGCAAATCGCTGGGCACGGATCTGGCGAAAGGGAAGTTGACCTTGCCCGTGTTGCTGGCGTGGGAACGCGCCACACCCGCCGAGCGGGCCCGGTTGGAAGAGATGATTCAAAACTGGCAGCCGCCCCACATGCGCCGGGTGAGCGAGCTGCTGGTGCGTTATGCGACGCTGGCCACCACCGTGGAGACGCTGACGCAACATCTCGAGGCGGCGCGACAGGCCTTGCGCGAACTGCCGGATTCGGAAGGGCGCGCTGGTTTGATGGGGTTGACTGACTTTTTGGCGCGACAAACGGAGGCGCTGGGTGTTTGTGCCTGACATGACCTCCGCCATGAGTGACACGGCATCGGACAAACCAGCCGCAAAACCAGCCACTCCCGATGCGACGGAAGAAGTCGTGCTGGTGCGGAAGGCGCAGAAGGGCGACCTGGCTGCCTATGACGACCTGGTCCGGCGTTACCAGGAACGCATCTACGCCACCATCTACCACATGACGTCCAATCACGAGGACGCGAACGATCTGGCCCAGGACACATTCATCAAAGCTCATCACGCGCTGAAATCCTTCAAAGGCGGGTCAAGTTTTTACACCTGGGTGTATCGGATCGCCGTCAACAAGACGATCAACTTCCTCAAGCAGCGCAAGAACCGGACGCACATGAGCCTGAACGATCTGGATTTCAACGCCGAGCATGATCCGGATTTGGTGGCGTTGGTTTCCGACAGGACCCCACGGCGGGATGCCGGTCTGGCCGAGCTTCAAGAAAAATTGAACGAAGCCATGCAAAAGCTGTCAGAACCACACAGATTGGTTGTGACATTGCATGACGTGCAAGGTCTGGCGCATGAAGAAATTGCAGAAATCATGGATTGCAACATCGGTACGGTGCGGTCACGATTGTTTTACGCCCGACAACAGTTGCAGGGTTATCTCGCTGACTATTTGAAGTAAATATGAAGCCCGAAAATCAAGACTTCGAGAATATCCGGCGCTTGCTCAAACTCAAACGTTACGAGCAGCCGCCGCCCCGTTACTTCAGCGACTTCTCCGGCCAGGTCATCAATCGTATCCGCGCCGGTTATCCCGCAGACCGTGCGGAATCCCTGACGGCCACTTTGGAAATGCCATGGTTGCAGCGGCTGTCTTCAGTTTTGGATGTAAAACCGCTGTTCGCGGGGGCCTTTGGCGCGGTGGTGGTAGGCGTGTTGGTCGGTGCGGCGGTTTATTCAGACGAGGTGGACATCCCCACAGCCTCGCCAAGTCTCGCCGTGTCGCAGGTGCCGTCGCCAGCACCGGTGACGCCAGTGACTGTTTCAGTGCCAGTCGGGAACAGTGGCGCGTTTGCGTTGGGTGCCGGAAGCAGCACAAATGCCGGTTCCATCTTCGACAGGATCGGAACGCCCAGTGTGCAGCCGGTCAATCACACTATTTTCCGGCAATAAGCAGTTTGTTTGTTCCTCCAACGGGCGTGGCCTTGTGGCTGCGCCCGTCTTTTTGGAGACAGCCATGAATCAGGCGCTAATCCTCGGGTAGGAAAACCAAAGGCATTCCTTCTCCGTCCAGAAACAATCGTCCGCCTTCGATCCGACCGCGGCGGTCACCAACGCTGCCAAGGGTGAACTGGTATTGACTGCCAGACGTTTTCCACTGGCCTTGGGTATTCTGCAGGTCGGTCGCGGTGGGATTGTTCAATTGCGGGAGATCCTTTAAAACCACCGAGCCGTCGGGCGCGGCAATGAGCATGGTCTTGGCGAAACTTTGCCGCATCCAAAGCCGGGTGCGTTGCATTTCCGTGGACGGTGTATTCGGTTTGGCCTTGCGATAAGCCATCATTGCGGCATTCACGTCAAAGACCCACCGACCGAGGATCTGGTCATTGTACTTTTGCGACTGTCCGGTTTCAAGGAACGCTCGCAAGTCTTTCAAGTCTGGCGTCACAACGCTCCAGAGGTGTTTTATCATCTCCGGAGTCTTGATGCCCTGAACACTTGAATTGTCGAGCACCTCTCGTAATGGCGCGCGCCGCAGCCGCATTTCAGAAAAAGTCTTGTCCTGGGCGATGGCTTTGAATTCCGGCTTTTCGGCCAGCGTGAGAAATGCCGGATAACGGGAAAGCCGCGCCTCCAGCAACGAATTTTGATAAAGCAACCCGGCGAGATCCGCGGCTTCGTAAAAGAGCGGCGGCATTGGATCAATCGCACGGGCGGCCTTCGCCATGCCGGTGCTCTGAATGTCCTTCCCCAGTCGGTTCAAAAGACGGACCATTTTTGGATCGCCCTCCTCCGAACTCATCTGTGTGGTCCAATAGCTGAACAAGAATGCGACCCACGATATCAATACCAGATACGCCAAGCCATTGAGCAAACCTAGACACGCACCGAGCCGGGCGTTGAGCCGTTCGAACAACGCCAGCCGGAGATCACCCGCCTTGTACTTGTAATAAACGTCCACTTTTTTATGCACCGCCAGCGCAAGCACCTTGAACGCCGCCAGCAGGATGACGAAAACGATGAACGGCCCAAGCACCCACATCAAAATGGGATTCTCGATTCCCAACGCCGAAAGCGCGGGTTTGACGAGTTTTGACAGCGGTCCAGCAAGCAACGCGGAGAGAATAATGCCGATGAAAGAGATGCCGACCCGGATGGCACCCTGGGTGTAACCCACCGCGACGGTACCACCCAGAAGCAACAGGGCGAGAAGCCAGATAGTCATGCAGAAAAGTTAACGGGCCGCATGTGCCAATTGCACGAAGAAAATTCCGCCAGGGACGAACCCAACGAACCCAACGACCCGATGGAACGCCCGTGAACCCGTGGTTGAGCACCGCAACGGGCTCAGTAGGAAGTCTTGAGCCAGTTGGTTTTGCCCCATGTGAGCACACCCGCGCCCGCGCTGTTGGTCACCATGTCGGCCACGGCTGCCGGTTCATCCAAAGGATAGTAGTAGGGAAGATTGGTAAAGCCATTCCATGAAAACGGTTTGATCGCCGCCGGAATGGGCGAGAGCGGGCTGCCCGCCGCTTCGCTGTCACCGCGAAAGACGGTCGCATCCAGCGTGTAGATGGTGTCCAGGGCACGAATCTTACCGGTGTAGGCTGGATTACTCGGATCGGTCTGGTTGTTGCGCATGGGCGAGGTGAGATCGATGAAATGACATTTCTCGACCAGCACCGCACCGTCCTCCGTGGAAATGGCGCCATTGAGCGTGACGTCGAAGCTGTAATCCCCATTCAGGATACCGCGTTCGGTGGAGTTCATGGCCGCCGCCCGTGTGGCGCGCAGCCGCTTTGCGGCCAGCGCCGCAGTGTTATGGACGTAAAGGTTGTAGGCGTGCGCGTTGCCGGCGCGCAATCGCGGCATGCGGTCCTGCATGTTCAAATAATAATTGTGATGCAGCGTCAATTTCAGTCCTGCGTTGGCATCGCTCAATGCCGTTGCGCCCACCAGGTGGCCTTTCTTCTGCGAGCGAGTGATGGCTACGATGTCCTCCAGGCTGAAACCGTTTGCCCGCAGGAAATCGTACATCGGCGTGGCGATGCTGATGGTTTCAAAATAGAGAAACTGTTTCCGGACAAAACTGTCCGGACCACCGCCGTCGCCCAGAAAGCGGCACCACGAGATTGTGACCTTGTTGTATCCGCCTTTGATGTCCAGGACGCCATCGTACGCCTTGGTGAAATCACAATGGTCAATCCACACGTTAGTGCAGGCGCCGCCGTCGCCAATGGTGATGAAGTCCCAGTCCTTTTCGTCGTAGTCACCTGGCGTACCGGAACTCTCATCCCACTCCCAGAGTTCGTCGAACTTGAGATTGCGGACGAGTAGATTGTGCGCGCGTTTGAGGTTGAACTCCGAGTGGCGGATGATTGCGCCGTTGGCCGAAAAAATCGTCAAACCGTCCTTGTCCTGGATGTCCACGGTGGTCACGCCACTGGTAATCAAGGCCGGATGCAGTGAGGCGGCGGCACTTGCGCGGAAGCGGCCCGTCTGATTGGTTGCGCCGATTTCGTTCCAGCCAAGGTTCAGGTCATTCATGATCTCAATGACCTTCGTGTTATTGTTGGCCAGTGCGAGGCGCAAATCTCCCGGCGTATAAACCTTTCGGTAGTTTGGATCAGATTCCGGAATCAAACCTCCGCCGGTGGCAGGCGAACCGAATCCGAACAGATTGTAATTGTTCGAGCGGGGCTGAGTCGGCGCGACTTGAAGCCGGTAAAACGTTTGGGCGCTTCCAGGCGGAAGCGGGTTGGTTAGACTGAAGTTACCCTCCGCGCTGAACTGATTGGTTGCCACGGCGGACCAATTGGTTATCGGCTGGGACAGATTGGTGGTCGCAAGCAGCCAGAAGGTCGCGCTGTTTGATCCGCCCGCGCCGGCAAGCACAACTCCGTCCGGGGCAAGGCGGGCACTGTTGATCACAAGCGAGGCGGCGTCGGCTTCAACGGCCAGCAGTAACGTCGAGAGTAAGGCGGCGAATTGTTTCAGTTGTGCCATTCTCAAATGGAAATACCCCTCCATCCGAGCAGGGGCATCAAATCAAGTGGAGTCTCGAGCCAAGTTCTGGTTACCACCACCAGCAACGCTCCTGACTCCAGGTGACCTGAAGCTTCATCTTGTTGAAGCGTTTCCACTCCACGTGGGAATCCTGAAACAGAATGTTACCCCCGGCGGGCGTCTTTCGCTCCATGTGGCTGCTGTTGTAGCCGCCGTAGGCATCGAGCACGCCGGAGATGCCCGTGTAGCGCCGGGTGGCGCCGGAGTATTGAGACATGACGCTGTCCACCACCAACTCGGCCGTTGAAAGGCTCAACGCGCCGACGGTTGAATTGGTCAGCGCATAGGGCACGGACAATTTCCACGCGTAGCGCAACCGGTCATCGCGATTCTGAGGCGCCCCTGCCGGGGGTGGGGTTGACCTCTCGAACAGCCACGCGTAACCGGTGAGCCGATAGCGTTCATTGAAATTCCAAAGGATGTCCATGTTCCTGATCGCCACCAGGCCGCCCGGGCAATACATCATTTCCCGTTTCATCCCGTTCAAGGCCATCACATCCGTGGTGACGCGGGGCAAATCGTGCAACGAAGACCCGGCGTTAGCTGCGGCTCCGGGAGGCTGCGGCACCCGGTCATTGTTTTCCACGGCATAAAGGTTGAAAGCAACTCCGTGTTGCTTGAGCACGGACACACAACGGATTCGCTTGGCCTTTTCTTTCGCGCTGGCCAGTGCCGGCAGGAGCATCGCCGCCAGAATGGCGATGATGGCGATGACGACCAGCAGTTCGATCAAGGTAAACCCCTCAGGGTGGCATTTGCGCCGATGACAATTCTTCATTCGATTTTGAAAGCAAGCTACTGGACGAAGGTCCGTTGTCATCAGCGCGGATTTGCAGAGGGTATTGAAAATTGGGCACGCCGCACGCGTGACAGGCCGGCATGCGATGACGGAAAGGGCCCGCCGGCTCGAGGCCGCGTCGATGCTACGGCTTTGCGTATTCCGTGAAACGCTCGTCAACACGCGCCTGCTTTTCGTCGCCTTCATGCACATAGAACCGATAGCGGAACGTCGCGCTTTTTCCGGCAGGTATGACCATGTCGCCCGAACGCGGATCGCTGGTTTTCTCGAACTCGTGCTGGCCGAACGGATTCGCGGCGAACAATCCATAATCCCGCACCATCCACCAGGTCGGATGCTTTGGGTTCGAGGGATGATCGAAGATCGCGATGCCGAGGGTCTTGCCATCCACCGGACCGGAGTAATCGCACCAGGCGGCACGTTTACCCCAGGCGTCTTGATTGAGCGCGCCCTCACTGGTGACGATCCGGCCATCGCCGGGAATCGGCTTCTGTCCGCGAGGCGTTGGTTTGGTCACGCGCATGGTTTCGGCAACGCGTACGGCCATCGCCGCCTCCTTTGTGTCGCCCAGCGTTAATTCGCCGTGCGAAGCGTGGAAGGTGATCTCGAAATCGAACAATCGCTCGTTGTCTGGCCGGGCATAGACGCGGAACACGCGCTCGTCGGTGCAAAGGATCTTCCCATCCGCCGCCACCCAATCGTTGCGTGACTTCACGATGCCTGTCTCCGTGCCGGATTTGATTTCATCAAAGCCGCGATGAACAATGCGGCCTTTCGTTGCGCCCTCCGTCCAGAAGTCCACGCCGTTGACCTTGCCTTGGGTGTACCACAGCCCGCGATGATGAATGTGGTCGTGTTCCTCGCCGGGTGTTTCCTGCATCGGCCAGTTGCGCGTCATGCCCGCGCCGCCCGGCCCGAGCAACGGATAGAAATAGGGCCGCGGTTCGCTGGTGCTGAAGCGATACTCAGTGAACAGCGCACCGTTGATCGCGATGCGGAGAGTATTGGTGCTGGTTTCGGTGATCTGAACGCCGCCGCCGGATTTCGCCGGCTGCCCGACGCAGGCGGTTGCGAATAGCAATAAAGCCAACGGCACGCCCGCGAGCACGGAGCGCCGATCTCCGATCCGGCGCGTTTCGATGCTGTACACTGACGTGCCGGGTCGGAGACCGGCGCTCCAATACACGGCTCGCTTCAATTCATTTCGCATCGGTTTTCTCCAATCCATCCACTTGTGCGTTGTGCAGCAGGAACGGTTCACCTTTCGCGGGGGTGACCTTCACGTTCCTAAGCGTGATGCCCTTCGCATTGGTGATGGTCAAACCCTCCTTTGCGGTAATGGCCACGTTTTCCAGAACGACATTCTCCACCAGACTTTCCGGCAGGCCCACGATCAACCCAGCCTCGGTCGTGGAGTGGGCGGTGATATTCTTGATCGTGATGTTGCGGAAGATGGGCGTCGTCTCGTTCACGGGTTGCGCCTTGTCGTCGGTTGGAAATTTCGCGTGCGTGCTCTGCTGGTAGTAGGCGGCGATGGAGATGGCGGGATGAACGTTCGTAAGCGTGCAGTTCTCGTAGAGGATGTTCTCAACGCGCCCGCCGCGCTCACGCCGTGACTTGATGCGCAGGCCGTTGTCGGTGTTGTCGAAGGTGCAATTCCGCACCGTCACGTTGCGGACGCCGCCAACGGTCTCACTGCCGATGCTCATGCCGTGACCGTGCTTGAAGACACAATCCGTCACAGTGATGTTCTCGCAGCCGAACTCGCGGCCCGGGATTCTCTTGCCGGACTTGATGGCGATGTTGTCGTCGCCCACGTCAATGTAACAACGTGTAATAGTGACATTGCGGGAATTGCTCGGGTCGATGCCATCGGTGTTCGCTGTGTGCTCCGGCGCGAGCACCGTCACGCCATCAACGAGCACATCCTCGCACTCGGTCGGCACGAAATGAAATTTGGGCGCGTTGCGCAACGTGATGCCCATCACCCGGACATTCTTGCACCGTTGCAACGTGAAGAGATTCGGACGGGGCAGGGTGTAGCCGGAAACTTTCTGGCGCGCTTTCTCGGCTTCCTCCCACCAGACCGCGCCGTTGCCGTCAATTACCCCTTTGCCGGTGATGGTGACGTCTTCGAGGTCTTTGCCCGTCAGGAGGGGACTGAATTCACCGCCCGCAGTCGCCTTCAACCAATCGCCGGGTACTTTCATGAAGTCGGCATGATTCGTCGTGGCGAGCAACATTGCGCCCTCGTCGAGCTGCACGGATGTCTTGGCGCGCAGCGTGAGCGGCCTGCTTAAATACGTTCCTGCCGGAAAACGCACCGTGCCGCCGCCCGCCTTGCCGCAGGCGTCGAGGGCTTTCTGGATGGCGACGGTGTCAAGCGTCTGGCCATCGCCATTTGCGCCGTGGTCGCGGATGTTGAACTCGGCGGCGGTTGCCGCCGTGAGCGCGACCGCCAGCGAAGTCGCGAGCGCAAGCCGAATGGATTTTCTGATGAGCATGATGAACTTCAAGATGGACGAACGCATGCCGGTGGAATTCATGTATTACTTTAGCCCGGGCGGGTCGGTTTTGAACCTGGCCGTTTTGGGCACACCCCGCCAAAAACCGGCCCTGCGACCGGAACGAACGCAGCGGGCAAAAAACATCGGGCGCGGTCACCGCCGCGCCCGTGGTCAGAATCATTTGTTCAACTGTTGCTTCAAGCTTTGCGACGCAGCCGATGAATTACCCCCGCCAGGCCAAGCCCGCCGAGCAAGAGCATTACCGAGGACGGCTCGGGCACCACCGCGACCTGAAACTGATGGAAGGTGAATGATTCGGCCGAGTTTTGCGCGCCGTCCGGTCGGAGCGCAAACGCATCGAAGCTGAAGTTTGCGCCACTGGTATCCGTCACGGTGAGGCTGCGATTGAACGTATTGCCATCGGTGAAGCTGGCCGTCAGTTCAACTTCATCCACGCCGGTCCGCGCTATGAGAAATTGAAATGTGTATTGCGTGCCACTGACGAATCCATCACCGGCAACACCACCGCCGTTGCTGCCGATTTGATTGTAAGCGCCGCTGCCGGTGGTGCCCATCAGGTTGGCGGCCGCCAGGGCTGGATCGCGCTGCAGGATTTGAATGGGCGTGTTGATGGCGCTCTGGGCGAAATTCATGTTCACAATGTAGCCGGTGACGTTCTGGCCGATGCCGGAGGTGGAGAATGTATCGGCCGTCTGTCGTGCGGCGCCCGTCTCGCCAAAATTAAACAACCCCAGGCGCACGCCGCGTCCAGTGGCGGTGGATACGGTTGTGGGCGTGAACACCCAGGTCGCGCTGATCGAGTTTCCAATCCCGAGCGTAGTTGGGCTGCCAGCATCGGTGAAATAAGTCAGCCATACGCGCGAGCCGGTCGGACTTCCCGGTTGACCGAGCATGGACCCGGCGGAGGCCGTCAGCGATGAAGCGGTGGAAGCGTACCAAGCCGACTCGTTCGGCAGGTTCTGTTCATTGCGCGAGCCGTCTGTCCAAGTGTCGTTGAGAAGAGATGCAGCGTGGGTGTGGTTCGCCGCCAGCATGGCCGCCAGACAGGCAAGGGTGGTTGAGGCAAATGTCTTCATTATGATAATTCAGGTGCTGATTGCTGAAACTATTCTCTCACCTGTCGCGCGCAACTGTCACGTTTGCAGCCTCTTCAATTCGTGCAAAAACGGTTGAATTATTTGCACTCGCGCCGAGTAATTTCCACCTCGGAGCATGATTCAAGACTGCGAGGAAACTACTTCAACACGCCTGCCAACCGGGGCAGCCACAAGGAAAGTGCGGGCACATAACTGATTAACAACAGACCGGCGACCATGGCCGCGTAGAAGGGCAGCATGGCGCGCGAGACGGCTACGATGTTGGATTTACCCACGGTGCAGCCGAGAAACAAACAGGTCCCTACCGGCGGCGTGCAGAGGCCAATGCAAAGATTGGCGATCATAATGATGCCGAAGTGAACCGGATCAATGCCCAACTCGACGGCCACCGGCAACAGAATTGGCGTGAACACCAAAACAGCGGGCGTCATGTCCATGAACGTACCCACGACGAGCAGAATGATATTGATGGTCAGCAGAATGAGCACGGGATTTTGCGACAAGCCGAGCAATGCCGAACTCACGGCATCCGGCACCTGTTCCTGCGTGAGAATCCGGCTCATCACCTGGCTGGCGGCGATGAGCAGCATCACGATGCCGGTAGTCCGTGCGGCGCGCAGAATAATTTCCGGCAACATCCGCCAAGGTGTTTCGCGATAAAACACCACGCTCAACAAGAATGCCCACAACACCGCCACGGCGGACGCTTCGGTCGCGGTGAAAATCCCGCCGAGAATTCCGCCCAGCACGAAGATCACCAGCAGGAGACTGGGCAACGCCCGCCACAGGGAGCGCATCAAGGGCGGCACTTGGCCCGCTGCCGATCCATAATTTCCCCTCCGACTCTGAGCCAACGCAACGGCCGAGAGCAGCAGTCCTATCAGTACTCCCGGCAGAACGCCCGCCATGAACAAAGCCCCGACTGAAACATTCGAGGCCACCACCGCGTAGATGATCATCACGTTGCTCGGCGGGATCAACAGTCCCGTGGTGGCCGCCGTGGCCGTGACGGCGATGTTGAAATCCTTGGGATAGCCGTTGCGATTCATTTCCGGGATCAATGTGCCGCCGATCGAAGAAACCGCCGCAGCCGCGGAGCCCGAGATGGCTCCAAACATCATGCACGTAAGCGTATTGACCATGGCCAGTCCGCCCTTCATTCGCCCAACGAGTGCCGCCGCCAAGTCAATGAGCCGCCGCGCCAGTCCGCCGGCCCCCATCAATTCGCCAGCCAGGATGAAAAATGGAATGGCCAGCAGCGCGAAGCTGTCCAGGCCATTGCCAAGATCGCGCGCGACGGACAGCAACACTTGTTCATAGCCCAGCGCGAATGCCGACAGCACCGCGGCGATGCCGATGACAAAGGCAATCGGCGTTTCCAGCAGCAGCAGCGCCACAAACACCAACACCAGTATGGCCAGTCCCGTGCTCATGCTTTCGTCAAAGTCGTGGTTTTGCTTTCCTCCGTTTTGCCCAGCGCGCAACGGATGGCCGCGTCCAGCGCGAAGAGCGAAATCAATACCCCGCTCACTGGGATGGAGAGATAGAACCACGCCTTGCGAAATTGCAGTGCGGGCATGACTTGGCCGGAATCCCAGCGTTCCAGAAAAAGTGTGCCGCCGCCGTAGATCATGACGGCGGCGGCGAACAACAACACGAGTGTGTGCCCGGTCAAGCGTGCCAGCCGGAGCGCGGATTTCTCCAGCACCCGCGTGAGAATATCCATGCCGAGATGGCTGTTTTCAATGTACGCCAGCGCCGCGCCCAACATGGCGAGCCAGACGAGAAGAAAGCGGGCCAGTTCTTCCGACCACGACGCCTGCTGGCCGAACGCGTAACGGGTGAGCACGCCCCACAGTACATTCACCACCAGCGCGGCAAAGATCACCACGGCAAGACGGCCAATCGCGCGGGCGGTGAGGCTGCGGATATGCTTGGTCATGGCGGCGGTTCAGCGCACGGCTTGGATGCGGTTCACCAGTTCCTTAAGCGGGCCCGTGCTGTATTTTTGCAGCACCGGCTCCGAGGCTTTGCGGAAAAGTTCTGTGTCCACCGTGCTGACCTGCACGCCGGCTTCCTTGAGTTGGGTCAGGGCTTTCTCATTCTCCACAGCCCAGAGTTTGCGCTGGTAATCGCTCGATTCGTCCGCGGCCTTGCGCAACCACCTTTGTTCCTCCGACGAGAGGCGTTCCCAGACTTTCGAACTGATCACCAGCACGTCCGGCAGCCGCGTGTGATGGTCCAGCGTGTAGTATTTGCAAACCTCGAAATGGCGGCTCGTGAGCAGGCTGGGCGCGTTGTTCTCGGCGCCGTCCACCACGCCTTGTTGCAGCGACGTATAAAGCTCGCCCCAGGCAATCGGCGTGGCCGCGCCGCCCATCGCCTTGATGATGTCCATCGCCACTTGATCATTCATCGTGCGGATTTTTTTGCCTCTGACGTCGTCGGGTGTGCGGATGGGAACCTTGGTATAGAAGCTCCGGCTGCCCGCGTCGTAAAAGCAAAGTCCCGTCAGACCGCTGGGCCGGCCGTCGTTGCCCACCGCCAGCCGTGCCAACAATTCCGAGCCAACGTCGCCGCCCAGCACGCGCCACAAATGATTTTCGTCTCGGAACAGATAGGGCAGGCTGAAGACATTGTAGAGCGAAACGAAATTGCCGATTACGCCGCAACTGACCTTCGTGATTGCGAGCGTGCCCGCCTGGGTTTGTTCGAGCGCCTGGGTTTCATTGCCGAGCTGTTCGTTTGGAAAAACCTCCAGTCGCAACCGTCCGCCGGACAGTTCATGCACGCGATCCGCCATGAAGATAATACCCTGATGAACCGGATGCGCCGTGGGCAGCGAATGGGCCACGCGCAACAAACGCGACGCGGCGGCGCCAGCTCCGGTCTGGCGCGAGCCGAGCAGCGCAAACAGCGCGGACGCGGCCACGACGCCGATCAACAGGCCCACTACGAAAAGTGAAGTTGATCTACTCATTGTGTCACCCAACGCGGTTCGCGCCAACGCAATAGACTTTGGAGTGCGTGGACTTGTCCGCGCTTTTGCGCAGGCGACTTGTCGCCGTCAAACGCCAATTGGCGTCTGATTTCTTCCGCGAACCGCTGGACGCGGCTCTGCTTGTCCGACATGTCGGCCAAGCACCGAAAGCGGCGACCAGTCGCCGCACTCCAAAGCGTAGTCAGCCGGGCGCGAACGGTTTTCATTTGGAGGCGACGGCTCCGCGTTTGGTTTGAGTGGTTCGCGTTTGCGCCGTCACCCCCGGGCCGAAGTCAAAATACCGTTCCGCGTTCTTGTAACAGATGTTGCGGATCATCGGTCCGACCAGCGAATCGTCGTTGGGGATTTCGCCATTTTCCACATCGCGGCCGATCAGATTGCAAAGCGTGCGCCGGAAATACTCGTGACGCGGATAACTCATGAACGAACGCGAGTCAGTAATCATTCCCACGAAGCGTGAGAGCAGGCCGAGATTCGACAATGCGTTCAGTTGCCACTCCATGCCTTCCTTCTGGTCCAGAAACCACCAGCCCGAGCCAAGCTGAACCTTGCCCGGAACGGTGCCGTCCTGGAAATTCCCAATCATTGCCGCGAAAACGTAGTTGTCCGCCGGATTGAGGTTGTAAACGATCGTCTTCGGCAGTGCGTTCTCCTGATCGAGCCTGTCGAGATATGCCGCCAGTGCCTGGCATTGCGGGTAATCACCGATGGAATCGAAGCCGGTGTCCGGTCCGACCTGTTTCAGCAGCCGCGTATTGTTGTTGCGCATGGCGCCGACGTGAAGCTGCTTCACCCAGCCCTTCTCGGCGTCCAGCCGGCCAAAGACCAGCATCATAAAGCTGGCAAACTGACTGTGCTCAACGGGCGAAGCGACCTTGCCCGCGCGGGCTCTTTTGAAAATGGCGGCAGCTTCCTTCTCCGTGCAGAAATCGGCAAAGCAATGATTCAATCCGTGATCTGACAGCCGCGAACCGTGATCGTGGAAAAACTGATGGCGTTTCTTCAGTGCGTCGAGAAACGCGTTGAAGTTGCGTATGTCCACGTCCGCCGCTGCGGCGAGCTGTTCCACCCATTTGTTGAAGGCGGCCGGCTGATGGACGGTCAGTGACCTGTCCGGGCGGAACGCCGGCAGTATGCGCGTGGCAAGACCGGAGTTGGCGATCCTTTGGTGTGCTTTGAGATCGTCCACCGGATCGTCGGTGGTGCAGACCGTGGTGACATGGAATTTTTTCAGGATGCCCTGGGCGGTCAGTTCCGGCGTGGCGAGTTTTTCGTTGGCCTTCTTCCAGATGCGAGCGGCGCTGGATTCGTCGAGCAGTTCGTGAATGTCGAAATAGCGGCTCAGTTCAAGATGCGTCCAATGAAAAAGCGGATTGCGTAGCGTATGCGGCACAGTGGCGGCCCAGGCTTGGAACTTCTCAAACGATTTAGCGTTGCCGGTGCAGAATCTTTCAGCCACGCCGTTCGCGCGCATCGCGCGCCATTTGTAATGATCGCCTTCGAGCCAGATTTCAAAGAGGTTCTTGAACTGGCGGTTGCCGGCGATGTCGTCTGGTGGAAGATGGCAGTGATAATCGAAGATCGGTTCTGGCTCGGCAAAAGCGCGGTAAAGCCGGCGGGCCGTCCGGGTGGAGAGCAGGAAATCTTCGTGAATGAATTTCATGACGACGTTTCGTTCGGTCGTAGATCGCGTTCAGTCCAGAGTAATTCCCGAATCGGCGCAAGCATTAACTCTTTTGTGCAAGCCGGTTCGATTATTTTGCACTTTTCCAAGCCAGACGAACTGGCCCGCGCCTGCGGAGTGGTGAGGGAAGTTTTTTCATCTTGGTTTGCAGAAAACTATGGGGTTCTCGCCGGGAATGTTTGTTACATTCAACCCACGAACGATATGACATCCAAGGCAGTGAGACTCTCTAAGTATTCGCTTGGCATGGGCGACCGGTTTGCCCAGCAGGCGGCGGCACAATTGCAGGCGTGTGTTCTTGCGGATGCGGCCGGCGTCGAGCTCGTCCCAGTCTGGAACAAATCCAATCGCGAACACCTCATCATCGGTTCTGAGCCCGGTAGCGTGCGCACCGCCGCCGCCGCCGCCGTTCAACAACTCGGCTGGCAGAAATCCTGGCATGTGGACGCCGATCACATCCGGCTCGAAACCGTGGATCGGTTCATCCCGCACTCGGACTTCTACACGATTGACGTGGCTGATTCGATTGGTAAACCCGCTGCAGCCGACGCCGTCACGGCGTTTGTAGACCGCCACCCGGAACTGGTGGGTGAAGTGGAAATTTCCGGTGTGCAACCTGTGGCGCGGATCACCCGCGAGGAAGTCGAGCGCGTGGCGCGCAAATTTCTCTTCGCAGTGCAGGAAGCGGCGGCCATTTATCGCCATATCGAGGCGAAGAAAGGGCAGGGGAGTTTCATCACCGAAGTTTCGATGGACGAAACCGATGCCCCCCAAACCCCGGTGGAATTGTTGATCATCCTCGCGGCGCTCGCTGATGAGGAAGTTCCCGTGCAGACCATCGCTCCTAAGTTCACCGGTCGTTTCAACAAAGGCGTGGATTACGTTGGCGATGTGGCGCAGTTCGAGAAGGAATTCAACGACGATCTCTGCGTGATCGCCCACGCGGTCAAGCGATACGGCCTGCCCGACAACTTAAAGCTCAGCGTCCATTCCGGCAGCGATAAGTTTTCCATTTACGCGCCAATTCATCGCGCGCTTCAACGCCACAACGCCGGGCTGCACGTCAAGACTGCTGGCACAACATGGTTGGAGGAAATTATCGGTCTGGCCGAAGGCGGGGGCGACGGTCTGGCGCTCGCGAAGGAAATCTACGCTGAAGCCATCGCGCATATTGACGAACTTTGCGGGCCGTACGCGAGCGTAATTGACATTGATCGCTCCAAGCTGCCCACGGCGGACACGGTGATGCACTGGTCCGGCTCACAACTCGCCGCCGCCGTGCGCCACGATCCCCAATGCAGAGAATTCAACGCGCACATCCGGCAATTGCTGCACGTCGGCTACAAGATCGCCGCGCATAAGCTCACGCGGTATCTGGGCTTGGTTCAAGCGAGCAACGGCCACATTGCGCAAGGCGTAACGTTCAACCTCTTCGACCGCCACGTGAAGCCCATCTTCCTCGGGAAGTGACGCCCGGGCCGACTATTCGCGGGAGTGTCGCAGGACGAATTGACTCGCGGTAAAAATGTTACCGAAGGCGGGAGACTTAGGGCTTCGCTTGTTTCGCGATTCAGGCTACCCAGCGCAGTGAAGAACTTTCGGAGTTTGACCTCAATGCCTTTCTGCACCGCGAGGGGGGATCCTATTTCGTATGGTCGATCCGCAGCTTCGCCTGTGTCGCTTCCGGGATGTCCGGGCTGATGAAATCAAACCGCATGAGCATTGACACTTTGAGAAGGTCCAACCGGGAAGAATCAGACCATGAATAGGAGTGTGAGCAGGAGTTAGATTTGGAACAGAACAAAGACCGAGTGGGAAAACCCGGAAGCCGTTAGTTGCGTGGGGACGGCAACTAGCAACAGAGGTTGAATATCCAACCATCGAAGATCCCGACATCACATCCATCTTGCAGCCACCTTCACCTCAAGGCGGAAAAGGGCGCCGCTGATTCACTTCGGCTGCTGCACGATGATAAGGGCGTTGGCGATGTGGCGTTCGCGTTTGTCGGAAGGGGAATTTAGCACCTTGCCGTTAAGCCAGAAAGTCGTCGAGCCGCCGCCGTCCAGGTTCAGGGCTTCCGTGCAGCCGATCTGTTTCAGCAGCGATGTGAGTTCCACGAAGCTGATGCCCGCCGAAAGTTCCCGCTGGCGGCCATCCACGGCGATGAAATAAATAAAGTGTTCGTTGTAGCCGACGGCCGTGCGCGGATGGCGGGGTTGGAGATAATCGGTGAGGCTCTTTCGCGCTGGCCAAGGTTGGGCGACGCCGTCGCGCAACAGAATGGGGCCGCCGCCGATGGCAGTAACCGGGTTGGGAATGTTCGCGCTGGTGGCCGTGGTGAGAGTGAGCGTGTCGCCCGGCTTGAGGCTGGCCAGATTGGTGGTGGCGGAATCGGTGAGCGTGAGCACCCATCGGTTCGAGGCGAGCGTGGTATTGCCTTCAGAGCGCGTCTCGCTGACGCGCACCCGATAGGTTTCGGCGAGACGAAAGGACGGCAACGAATTCTCCAGCAGCGGTTCGAGTACCAGTTCTGTGCTGTTGGTGGCGTGGGTGGTATCGCCGAAGGCGGCGGTGAACAGGGTGGCACTGTGGGGCCGTGGGGGCTGGTTCAGAGCGAAGCGCGACCGACGCTGGTCCGGCCAGAGGATCTCGAATCGCGAGTAAACGATGCCGATGTGCGGTTCGCCGTCTGGATCAATCCAGAACGCTTTGTCGTTGGGCGCGCTGACCACTTCGCCGTGGAGGATATGCAAGCCTTCGGGGTCGCCTTGATAGGGGCCGGGTCGGATTTCGAAAAAGTCGCCATTGATGGCGACGACGGGCTTGCCGAGCGAGCGAGGCACAGCGGTGACCTGACGCGAGAGTGGAGCCAGTCCGTAAATGCGTCCCTGACCGAGCGAGGTGAGCATTTGCAGGTCCTTGCGACCACGTTCCAACCTAGCGATGTGAATGGACAGCGGTTGATTCGTTTCGCGCACGTGGGCGTAATCCAGGCCGGGAACGACGCGTGCATAATTGATTTTGCTCAGGGTGAAGGCGGCGGTTTCCGCGCCGGCGGAAACGGCGGAAGCAAGAACCAGCAGACTGAACTGGCGGGTTATCCCGAGGGCCGGACGAAGGAGTGTCGTCATTTCGGGGTTTTGGCGGAACGGACGCTCCCGTCGAAGTAGAGGTAATTGCGCAGCGCGGGTGTTTTTGGGCCATGCACCGGCTCCTTGACGATGTAATCGAGATAGGTCGAGGAGGTGATGCCGATGCTGGTAAGCAACTGTTTGTCGCAATCCGTGATGGCCCAGGCGTCGGAGGGGCGGGCAATCGAAGCTACTCTTTTGGTTGGGGAGTAGGGGTTGTCGGGTCGGCCGAACGGGAACTGAACCACGGAACCGACGACGTTCGGATCGTTGGTGACGGTGCTTTGCGAGAAATAGCAGACGGGCACATACAGGGGTGGATTGGGCGCAAGCTTGGGCAGGAGTTTGTACGAGCCGGGACAAATCGTGACGGCGGCAGTGCGGACGAGTGAGTCCGGGGTGGGAATGCTCAGATAGCTCGTCAGTGAGGCGACGACGGAGCCGTTGTATTTGTAGGCGGCAGCCTGTGATCCGGAGGCCAGATTGGGCTGAGTGTCCTGGTAAGTGAAGAAGATGCCAGTCCACGCCGGGCCGGGCAGGAACCCGCGATTGTCATCGGTGTACATGGAGATGGCGTAGGCGAATTGCTTGAGATTGCTGGTGCAGTTGATCTGGAGGGCTTTGGTCTTGGCCTTGGCCAGCGCCGGCAGAAGCATGGCCGCGAGGATGGCGATGATGGCAATTACCACGAGGAGCTCGATGAGTGTAAAAGCGGCGTTTCGGCGTTTCGTGTTTGCGTTGGGCCAAGAAGTCGGGTTCATAACTGATCCGCAAAGTTAGCGTCGCAGAATTGGTCTGGCTGGCAAGGTCGTTCTGTCGCCGCGATCGCTTCTCGCGTCGGGTATTTTGGTGCAGTTTTTTGTCTGGGTACAACGGCGGCTGTGCTAACTACATGCGCGTGAAACCGCATATTCTTTTCGCGGATGACGAAGCGCCGATTCGCGAACTGCTCGCGCTGTATTTTCGCAAGCGAGGCTACGAAGTGACGACGGCGGTCTGTTCGGCGGACGCCCTGCAACTCGTGGCCACCGGCAGGTTTCAACTCGCTATCCTGGATGTGGACATTGCGGGTGAGAACGGGCTGGAATTGTTGACGGCGTCGAAAGCAAAACATACGGGCCCTGCCGGTCATCATGTTCACGGGTTTGAAGACGGATGAGGATTTGCTTGCCAAGTCCATGGCGCTCGGTGCGGACGCGTTCACGCGCAAGACGGATTCATTGCATGACCTGTTCGGAGAGGTGCAACGGTTTGCGCCGGCGCCGTCGCAGTAAGCGGTGCTCGGGATCGGTCAGGTCAGTTGAAGATCTTCGAGTTCAAGTTCGAGGAATCCGTGCAACTGGCGGATGCGAGTGGGATGGCGCATTTTGCGGAGGGCCTTGGCCTCGATCTGCCGGATGCGCTCGCGCGTGACGCGGAATTGTTTGCCAACCTCCTCCAGCGTGCGCGCGTAACCATCCACCAGTCCGAAGCGTTGCTCCAAGACTTTGCGTTCGCGCTCGGTCAAGCTGCCCAGCACGTCGCCCAGTTTGTCCTTCAACAGGCTGAAGCTGGTCATGTCGCTAGGGCTCTCGGTTGCCTTGTCTTCGATGAAATCGCCGAAGCTCGTGTCTTCACCATCACCAACCGGTGCCTGAAGGGAAATGGGTTGCTGCGCCATCTTGAGCACGGCACGGACGCGATCCACGGGCAGTTGCATCTCGTCGGCGATTTCCTCGGAGGACGGCTCGCGGCCAAAATCCTGGATCAACCGCTTCTGGATTCGCATGAGCTTGTTGATTGTCTCGATCATGTGGACCGGAATACGGATGGTCCGGGCCTGATCGGCGATGGAGCGCGTGATGGCCTGGCGGATCCACCAGGTGGCGTAGGTGGAAAACTTGTAGCCGCGGCGGTATTCAAATTTTTCGACCGCCTTCATCAATCCCATGTTGCCTTCCTGGATGAGGTCCAGAAAGGAGAGGCCGCGGTTGGTGTATTTCTTGGCGATGGAGATGACCAGACGCAGGTTGGCTTCGACCATTTCGGTCTTGGCCTGGTGCGCCTTGCCGATGAACTGCTTCAACTCGACATGGGCCTTCAGGTAGTCCGTCCGGGACACACGCACGAATTCCTCGAGTGCGCGGATCTTGCGTTCTTCGGATTCGATGATGGCTTCGGCTTGTGGAGATTTGTGCTGGGCTTTCCAGTCCTGGATCTGGCGCAAGCTGCACTGGATCTTGTCGTGAATGTTTTCCGCGACGAGACACATTTCTTCGATGACCTTCTGCTTGTAAAAGAATTTGGGAAAGCCGGCCTGAAGTTTTTGGTCCAGCTTCTTGAAGATGCTCCAGGCACGGGCGCGGGCGGGCTTGGTGGTGGCGTCTCGCCAGGCGGCGTATTTCTGGTCCACCTGTTGATCCAGTTCGCGGACGAGTTTGATCAGGCGGCGGAGTTCGCGGACGTGGCGGTCGCGGCTGTCCACCTTTTTGTCGAGCACGACGCGGTCGAAGCGTTCCTTGGGCGGTTCGGAAACCAGTTTCTCGGCGAGGGCGATGTGTTCCTTGCCGGCAAAACCAAATCCCCGGATGATACGGGTGACCTCGGTCTCGGCATCCTCGATGCGTTTGGAAATCTCCACCTCCTGTTCGCGGGTGAGCAGCGGCACCTGGCCCATCTGCTTGAGATACATGCGGACGGGATCGTCCAGAATATCAAGCCGGTGTTTCTCTTCTTCCTCTTCCGGCTCCGGCTGCTTGACCCGGTCCACCTCGGCCTGATCCACGATATCAATCTCCAGGCTGCGCAATTTGGCGTAAGCCTCCTCAAGCACGTCCGGCGCAGTGGCACCTTCCGGCAGGACTTCGTGAACATCGCCGTGCGTGAGGTAGCCTTGCTCCTGCGCCAGGCGGACGAGTTCCTTGATCTTTTCGGCCACATCGAGCTCTTGCGGGTGACCATTCCGGCTTGCCGCCGCGGCTGGCGTGGAGAGTTTGGCAGCGACAACCACCTTGGGCCTGGCAGCAGACTCACTGGCGCGTTTGCGGGAAGCGGGCTGCGACGACGACGGCGCGCGATCCTTCGACTTTGGCATAACGTCTATTACATCTTTCCACCTGACCGTTCGGGTGCCGCAATATGGAAACCCCGGCGGGGCACGTCAAGGGAGCAAAGTTTTTTTTTACGCGCGATGAAACGGTAATTCACGGTACTTCACACGACGAATTCTTTAGCGGATCGGTTGCGGCGTGCAATCTGCCTCGCTGAATCCACACCGCGGTGCCGAATTGCCGGATCAATACGATTTCCCTGTCCGCGTGCGCCGGATTTACGGCATTGCGGTCGTGGAGGACTCCTGCCAGATTTCTGCCGCCATGAAACGCCGCGAATTCCTCAAAACATCTCTCGCCGCCAGCGCATTGGCGGCGACCACCACCACCGTCATGAACGCCGCCGAAGAAAAAACCGGAGCCCCCCGCGAGTTTTACGAATTGCGCCTTTACCATCTCCGCCAGGGTCCGACGATGAAGCGCTTCGATGACTTTTACCGTGACGTCGCCGTTCCCGCCTGGAACCGCGCCGGGGTTTCCACCGTCGGTGTGTTCGATGTGATGATTGGCCCGGATGCGCCAACCAAATACGTGCTGCTTCCCTTCGTCTCGCTTGCTGCCCTGCAGGCTGCGCGCGAAAAATTTGAATCGGACGATGCCGTGTTGAAGGCCGATTTTGCGAACGTGCTGCCAACTGACCCGGCATACATTCGGAAAGAAAGCACCCTCATGCAGGCGTTCACCAGCATGCCCAAGCTGGAGGTGCCGGAGAAGAAATCTCGCATCTTTGAGTTGCGTACCTACGAAGCGCACAGTCGTAAGGCAAACAAGAAGAAGATCGAGATGTTCGACGTGGGTGAAATTGACATCTTCCGGCGCACCGGTTTGAAGCCGGTTTTCTTTGGCGACACGCTCGTCGGGACCAAGCTGCCCAATCTCACCTACATGCTGGTGTTTGATGACATGGCCACGCGTGACAAGAACTGGGGCGTGTTCGGCGGCCATCCAGATTGGAAGAAACTCAGCACCACGCCGGGTTACACCAATGCTGAAATCCTGACGAACATCACCAGTGTCTTCCTCCGCCCGACGGGTTATTCGCAGGTCTAGCCGTTGGTCGCCGCAATCTGTCAATAGCTGACCGTTTTTTATTGCGGTAAGATTTCAGAGTTGACGTTCCCGGAAGGACTGCTTGTTGTGTCCGGAGTATCCAACGGTTCTGAAGTGCCAGTCGCCTTGAATCGTCCCAACCTTTAACCACATAAAATTATGTCAGAAAAAATTGGATTCGTCGGAGTCGGTCGCATGGGCGCCAACATGGCGCGCCGGCTGAAGGAATGCGGCTATCCCATCGCCGCCGTTTATGACGTGAACACCGCCGCGGCACAGGCACTCGCGACGGAACTCGGTTGCGTCGCTGCCGACCAGTTGAAGGTCGTCACCGCGCTTTCGGACGTGATAATCACCGTCGTCACCGACGACAAGGCGATGAAGAAAATCTACGGCGGCGGACTGCTGGCCCGCGCCAAGGGAAAAACTTTCATCAACTGTGCCACGGTTTCGCCCGCCACGCACATTTGGGTGGAACAGAAATGCGAAGCCAAAGACGCGCACTCGCTTGAAGCCTGCATGGCCTCCAGCATCAACCAGGCGCGACAGGGCACGTTGTATCTTATGCTCGGTGGCAAACAGGAAATCTTTGACCAGGTGAAGCCGCTGCTCGAAAAATTGAGCGACGAAGGCAAATTGCTCCGTTACATCGGCACCGCCGGCAAGGCCGCGCAGGTCAAGGCACTGGTCAATATGGTGATGAACATTAACACCGCCGGTCTCGCCGAAGGGCTTGGCCTCGGCGCAGCGCTCGGGCTTGATCTTGCCATGCTGCGCGAAGTGTTTTCGCAAACGGGCGCGAACTCCCGAGTATTGGCAACGGACGGCGAGGACATGCAGAACCGCGATCATTCGTGCTTTTTTTCCGCCGCGCACGCGGCGAAGGATTC
>Ga0315910_10000591_pt1 | contig 35746 bp, 17 predicted proteins | sample EdamamesoilMG_FD_204470 | JGI IMG/M metagenome (GOLD analysis project Ga0315910, IMG submission 204470) | Garden soil microbial communities collected in Santa Monica, California, United States - Edamame soil | ecosystem: Environmental > Terrestrial > Soil > Garden | place: USA: California...
GGTGTTGCGGCCCTGCCCCGGCGTGAACGCGGCGCCGGAGATGGCCATCCACTGGCTGAGTCGCAATTGTTCCGGGCAGACGCAGATGTCGTCGGCGCGCAGCGGGTCGCGTGACAGCACGTGGAAGGCATTCGGATCGGGAGCCACCGGCAACGGACACAGCGATCGGGGCGGCGTCGAATCGTCCATGGCGCGCATGATGCGCTGGCCGAGCATGCCGCTGTCCTTGTCGGACCACAGGGCGTGGAAACGCCGCCCGACGCTCACGCCCACCGGCCCGACGCACATCTGCAGGCCCTTGTCCTCGTCGATGGCGCGGCCCGACATGGCGTCGACGGTTTCGTTGACACAAACCGAGATGAGATGCATCGGGCCGCCGCGATCCTCCGGGTGATACTCGTCGAAGAAGACATCGTCGTCGGGATGCGCAGCGCTCACCTCCGGCGGCGCCTCGCCGGGATTCGCGTGCACGCGCGCATCACACGAGGCGCCGAGGAAGGTACGCGCCAGCCGCGAGGCGTAGTGCGGGCTCAGCGAGGTGAGATTCAGGAATCCGTGCGCGCGGCTCAGGATGAAGGCGACCAGCAGCGCGAGCATGAGGGTCCAGATGCCGACCCGCCCGCTCACGCCGAACGCGGTGTGCGCGATCACGTCGTAGCCGAACAGCAGGAATCCCAGGATCGGAAACGCGATCGCGCCCGTGAGGAGATTGCGCAGCAACCGGCTGCCGAGCGGCGTGGTGCCGCCGAGTCTGGCGGCGCCCATGCGCCACAACGGCATCACCGTGGCGAGAACGGCCATGCCGCCCACCGCCGGGAACATCAGCTTGTGTTGCGCGCCGAGGCGCGCCAGCGAGTCGAGCACCACCCACCCTGTGGTCCACACGATGGCCGACAGCATGAGCCCGAGTCCGCGCGTCAACCGGTTGCGCACCACGGTGCCGCGATGCTTGACCTGCTTGGCGTCGTCGGGATCCTTCACCGCCCTGATGCGCGCGGCCTCCTGCCAGATCCACGCGAACAGCAGCGAGATGATGGCGATGGTGGCGAGTAGTTCGACCACCGGCTTCTGCAGGCGCAGCGCCGCCACCGCCGCGCCCATCATCACCAGCCAGGTCAGCAGCGCGTACAGGGGATGCGCCGACTTCGCGCCCGGCTTGGGCGCGAGGAAGAAGGCCAGCCACGCGGGATAGATGCCGAATACGAACACGGCCAACGGAATCCACCACCAGGGACTCACTTCGAGGCCCAGCACGTGCGCACCGGCGAAATCCAGCCAGGTGTTGTCGGTCAGCCAGCGGAACACCGCGAACAGCCCGATGAACATGCTGGCCAGCGAGATGTGCGCGCCGAGCAGGTTGCGCCACACGACGCCGAGATTGACCTCGCGATCCGTGCGCCCGGCGCCGCTCAGGTAGTTGGCGTGCTCGCGCAGCCAGCGGTTCTCCGCGGAATTGACGTCACCGACCACCTGTTCGACACGTTGCGCCGGGTCATCGAGTTTTTCCGACTGGCGCGAGAACAGCCTGCCGAGGAACGAGCCGGTGTAACCGCCGCCGGACACGGTGGCGAGGTAGTCGATGCACTTGATGCGGCCGCGCTTCGCGAGCGACTGCAACACGCCCAGGCACAGTGTCGCGCTGCGGATGCCGCCACCCGAGAGCGCGAGCCCGACGGTGTCCTCGGGTAGTTTGCCCGCGATGACCGGCGCATCCTCCGCCAGCATCCGCGCCTTCTTGCGGCGCGCGTACACGCGGGCGGATTCGGCCTGCTCGAACTGCCCGGGGAATTGCTGCCGGCAGCGCGTGCTCAGCACCTCGTCGGCGGCTTTCTCCGCAATCATGAACACCGGCGTGACGATGAAATAGCCGGGGATCTCCGGGAACACCGACGCGTCCACCACGCGCAATCCTTCGACACCGTGCACGCGGAACTTGCTGTCGATGACCGCGCCTTTGTCCCGCAGGTTGGCGGGGTTCGCATTCCAGGAGTCCGCGCCGATGCGACAGGTGCCACAGGCATGATGACCCCAGGCTTCGTCCTGCACCCACTGGCCGAGTGCCGCGCGGTCCGCGCGCTGCTTGCCGGGCTGCACTTCGTCCTTGAAGCCGGGCACCTTGGCATTGAGCTGGCGCACGAACTCCACGCCGTCGCACAACGATTCGACGTCATCGGCGGCGGCCGCGATCGAGCTGGGGAACGAGCGGAAGCAGATGTCGGGTTGCTCGAAGGGATCATTGCTGCGCAGGGCCACGGTGCCGGCATTGTTGGCCGTGTAGGCCTTGAGGATCAGCCAGCTCCACAGGTTGCGCTGTTCGTTCTTGGCGCCCTTCGTCCTGCGCAGCAGCTCCTTCGACCAGTTCCAGTAGTAACCGCGGAACGCGGCCGGCGCGCCGAAGATGAAAAGGTCGGGATCCTTGAGATCGGTGCCATCGACCTTCCGGGCCTTGTCCGTGGTCTTGAAGAACGACAGGGCACCACCGTTGGTCGCATAGAGTCCCGTGCCGTCGGCCTTCCATTGAGCGAGCGCGGGATCCTTCGGGTCCAGCGGGGCAAAGCTCACATCCTTGAGCGTCGAGAACTCCTGGTCGGTTTCACTGACGACGCTGACTTCGTAGCGATCCTGCAGGTTCTTGCCCACGCCCGGCAGGTCGACGAATTTCCTGCCGCCGACGTTTTTGCCGTTTGCGTCGCGCACGCCGGGCACGCCCGCGCCCTCGAGTTCCTTCTCGGCGCCGATGCCGCTCAGCATCAGCAGCTGCGGCGTATTGAACGAGCCCCCGCACAGGATCACTTCCTCGCGCGCGTAGTAGACGCGGTTGTCGCCCGGCGTGGCGGCGGGCTCGTGCGGCGCGCGCGCGGCCTGGTACAGGCGCAATCCTTCGGTCACCTCGACGCCCACGGCGCGCGGCACGCGCTGATCGCCTTCGGCGAAGACGACGCGCCGCGCGAAGGTCTGTGTCTTGATCACCAGGCGCGTCTTGCATTCCGCCTGGACCTCGGTGAGACGCTCGCGCACGCTGACACGCCGCACGCCGTCGGTGCCGATGGGGATGAACGTCAACTGCCCATTGAGCGCCGAGCGGCCCACGCCGTAGTTGGGATCCAGCAGCTGCACGAAGCGCAGGCTCTTGGCGAAACCCACCAGCCGGCGGGTGCGGCCCGGCTGCCGGATCAGGAACCAGATCACGCGCCACAACACGCCGCGAAAGGTCTTGTCTCCCTTGGCGATGCGCCACACCAGCATCGGATCGATGAAGCTAGTCTTCTGCCAGCCATGGCTGCCGTGGCCGCCGCGCGAAAGCTGCGACTTGGGATTGATGAATGTCAGCAATCGCTTGAAGTACTTGTAGACGAACAGGATCTTGCCGAAGAAGCCTTCGAAGGTCTTGTAGTACAGGCAGTTCTCGATGCGCGCGAAGTAGCCCTGCATGTTTTCGGCGCGCCAGCTCGTGTCCTGGGTCCGCAGCGCGATGCGGTTCCAGTCGCTGTCATTGGGACGCACCACGATCATCGCGTAGTGCGTGGTGCAGCCGCCGAGGCCCGAGGCGCGTGGATAGAAGATGCCGCCCACGGGCCCGCCCTTGCCGCCCGAGCCGGCGGAATCCCGGGAGGGCTCGTACTTGCTGTCGCGTGCCTGGTCGGACTGCGAGTCGTAGTGTCGGACCGAGAATCCCCAGCTCATGCGCGGATCTTCGGTGGCCGCCCCATGGAAGGCCGGCACCGTGTAACTCTGCTCGGTGCGTTCACCCGTGTACGGCTTCTGGTTATCCACCTGCCCGTCGACAATGGGGTCGATGCCTGCATCGATGAGCAGCACGGTGCGACCCGCTTCCGCGAGTCGCGCCGCCAGCGGTCCGCCACCGGCGCCCGCACCGACGATGATGTAGTCGAACGGCGTCCGCTCGCGGCTGCGAGCCATCCCCAGCATGTCTTCGGGGGTCACGGTGTCCGGGCATTCCATGCGCATGGGGCCACCCCGTCAGAGTGTCTTCAGGAAGGCTTTGAGCTGGCGCTTCTCGTCCGGCGACAAGGGTTCGGCGAACCAGTGGCCGCGATCCATCACGAAGTCCGGACACTTGCTCGCCTCGAGCAACGCCTGCCCCGCTTCCTCCTGGAACACCTTGAGCTTCGCCTCTTCGCTGCTCTGCTCGGCCGCGAGGATGATGCCGCGCACCAGCGACGTCGCGCCGCGCAAGGTCTTGCCGAGCGGCGCCTCGGGATTCATGTTCATGACGAGGCTGACCGGCACGCCGCGCGGGATCGCGCCGAGCGACACGCCGCCGCGCTCGCCATGCGCGAATCCATTCGCCACGTAGCCGGTCCACGCGCTGCCCGCGGCCAGCGCGACGAACACGATGCGTGCCAGCGTGCGGGTCGCGCGACTCAGGAAGAAGAATATGGCGACGCCGACGAGTGCGGCGGGCACCAGCCAGAGTTGCCAGTAGATCCGGTCGAACTTGCCGATCACCAGCAACACGGAGATCAACACGGCTATCGCGGTCAGCACGAATCCCACGTGCCGTTCGCGGCCGAAGATGGCCAGCACCGCGAACACGACGGCCAGCGCCACCCACACCCACAGCGTGAGGAAATTCAAGCGGCCCTCGCCCACGATGCCGACCAGCAGCGGGCGCACGAAGCGCGCATTGAACTCGACGTAGGTCGCCTCGGTGGTGCGATAGATGAGGCCCGGGTCACCCTTGGCCAGTGCCTGGTCTTTCGCGCCGAAGCGCAGGTCGCCGCTGATCCCGGTGGGCCGCTTGGCGCGGATGTCGCGCGAGAACAGGCGATCTATGCCGTCGTCGAACGCGGCGAGGCGGCTCGCCACCGACGGATCGTGCGTGTAGATGCCGAGCGAGTTGTTGTGCAGGTACGGCGCCGTGGCCCACAGGCTGATCAACGACGCGGGCCGGTAGTAGCCCGGTCCGCCCGGTGGCGGAAAGTAATAGTCGTTGTTGCAGCAATCGTCCTGCAGCGCCGTGTGCGAGAACGGATTGAAGAACGGCACCGGCCCGACCGCCGGCAGGCTCTTGTAGGTATCGGAAGAGAAGTTGTCCCACACCTGGCCGGCCATGGCGTTGGTGCCGACGGCGCGCGCGGAGTTGGTGCCCACCAGCGTGACCGGGATGCGCACCTCCGTGGACAGGAAATTGTCCGCGAGGAAACTGTCGTTCGCGCCCGCCATTCCCGCGATCGCGCGTATGGCCGCGCGATACAGCGAGTACGCCTTGCTGGCGGTGAAGGCGCTCCACTCCGAGTAGTCGTACGGCAGCGTGAGTTCCATGGCGCCGCCGGCTTGCGGCGCCGCCGCCTTGGCCCAGTCGCGCGAGAACGTGAGCGCAAAGCCCGCGGGTTGCTTGCTCGAGTGACAGATGGCGCAGTTGTCGACGAACACCGCGCGCCCGAGCCGGGCTTCCTCTTCATTGATGTACGTCGCGCCGCCGGGCGCGTTGCGCAGCTTCATCGGCGAGGCGATGTTGACGTTGCGGGTCTTGTCGACGTAGGTGAAGAAGTCCTTGAGCGCCGGAATGCGCTCCTCGTCCGCCGAATTCCAGTAGATGGACTTCTTCTTCAAGGTCGCGATCGAGAAAGGGCGCTGCGGCTTGAAGCCGATGATGGGGTTGTGACAGGTCGCCCACTGGTCCGAGTGCGTGCCGATGTTCAGATACACGCGCGCCAGCGCGCCGTAGGCGCCGACGCTGTCGGCGCCGTCGATGAGCACGCGCGGCGTGTGGCGCGGATTGATGCCCGGGTTGGCTTCTTCGACGCTCTTCAGCAGCAGGTTCGCCTTGCCCTGGTCCTCCGGCGCGTTGTCCATGGCGCGCGCCAGGCGCGCCGGCACGTCGAAGATCGAGATGATGGTGTTGGCGTTGTTGATGTGGTCGGTGCTGACCAGCGAGGTGTCGATGGTGCCCGGCTGCTGGCTGGCGAGGAATTGCCGCAGGAAACTCGGGTGCGCGAGGTGCATGTCGTTCTGCGTGAGGTTGGCGAAGATCCTCTCGGCCGACCAGTACTGGTTGCCGATCACGCTCGACATGTTCTCCCACTTCGGCGCTTCGACGTCCGCGGGCGGATTGAGCGGATGCGGGCCGACATGGCAGAACGCGCAGGACATGCCGACACGGAAGGGCCGCACCAGTTTCGGATCGGCGGCGACGCTGGTGTTCGCGTAGTACTTGTCGGGATTCACGACGACCGCGTCCTTCCAGTACTGGCGCGCATCCCTGGCCGCGTCGGTGGTGCCGAAATAATCCGGGTTCGGGAACAAGCGCAATCCGACCACGCCGCTCGGATAGCCGTAGACATTCGGATCGACGCCGTCCTGGGGCAACGCTCCCACGATGCGTGAGAAATCCTTCCGGTCGTAAGGAACGAAAGGCTCCGTCAACTCGGGCTTGTCGTGCCCCGGCGGCGCCGAGGGCCGCGTCGCGAGTTGCCCGGTCTTCTCGTCGATGTCCTCCTTCGGCTGCGCCATGAGGACGGCATCGCCGTCGGCGACGTCGAGGTACAGGCCGAGCTCGTTGGCCGTGTTGCTCGACTTCATGCCGGGCTGGTTCATCATGCCGGTGCGCTTGAAGCGCGTGTCTCTCTGGCGCGAGTCGAGCAGGATCATGAAATCCGCGAGGCCGTAGCCATGCTGCTGCAGCCAGTTCCAGAACACTTCGTTGCCCTCGGTCCAGAGCATCCAGGTGTTCTGCCCGCGGATGGCATTGCGACCGTGGCCGTCGCCGCCCTTGATGATGCCGTCCTCGTGGTAGTCGAACGGAACGAGACGCTGCGTTGCCTCGTCGTAAACCTGGTCGACCTCCCAGAACAGATTGCGGCGCTCCGCGGGAAAACAGTGCGGCTTGCGCGGATTGACGGGCGTGTGCGCGGCGGTGAACCCGCCCATGGGCTCATCGGCGGGCGCGTCGTTCTCCGCGTTGGTCTGGAATTCGTCCCAGTGCTTCATCGAGTCCGGCACGTGACTCGCAGCCGGATAGCGGTCTTCGATCTTCGGCTTCTCGTTCTCCTTAAGCGGCTCGTCCGCCGCCAGCGAAGTCAGCGCCAGGAATGCGCCGAATGCCAGGGCCACGCCGCGGCGTACCGCGACCGGATAGTTGGAGCGTTTCATGGGCAGTCCTGCAGTTCTGGAGGCGCGTCCGCGGGTCGCGGCAGCATGGTGAACAGGCGCTTCGCTTCCGCGAAGCCGATATACGTGGTCAGGAAATCCATCAGCGGCCGCGAGAACATGCCGCTGTGGTTGTCGATCACGTTCTTCTTCGCCTCGGCCACGATGAAAGCTTCGTGTCGCGGCGGGGTTTGTCCCGGCGCGGGCTCGAGCACCACGTCGAAGAAGGTGGTGGACTTCGAGAAGTCGTGGCAGAGGATCTGGTGCGCGAGCTTCTGCAGGGCCACCTGCCTTTGCCCGCCGGTGAATTCTTTCGGGATATCCGCGCTCAGGGAATCCGGGACGAGGCGTGGCGAAACCGCGCGCGGCGTCGCCGGCGGCGCGGCCCCGACCCAGTCATACCAGTCGAAGGTCTTCCCCGCGCATTCCGGGCACACCGTGTCCGGGCGCTGCGGGAGCTGCTGCTTGACCAGCTTCTCGTGTTCGTTCACCGGCTTGAGCACGTGTGTCACCTGCTCGGTCGCGTAGCCCAACGCCGTGCGCTCGAGCGTGTCCTCGCGCTCCTCCTTGCCGGGCTTGCCGGTGAAGATCTCGCCCGCGATACGGCCCGCGCGAAACAGCTTCTTGCGCGCGGTGTCGTTCTCGGCGGAAATGGTCAGCATCAGCGGCCACTGCGACGGCGCGAAGTTCAGGCGGCTGAGCGCGTGCAGGCGTTGATAGGCCGCAGCTTCGACCGCCGGGTTGATGAGCACGACCAGGTCACCGAAACCCTCCACCGGGAGCGTGAGCGGCTGCGACGGCGGCGGCGCTGGCTTGTCGCGCAGGTAGCCCGGCTGGTCATTGAGCGAGATGAGCTTGTGCTCGAGGTACGGATTGGTTGCCCGCAGCAACACCTGCCCGCCGAAGCTGTGCCCGATGGCGACCAGGCCGAATAGTTTGGCGGGCTTGGGACTGCCATCGGCGGCACGCAACTCCTCCGGCCTGGCCTGGAACGACTGGTGCAGGTTGCGCAGGCGGATCAGGAATTCCTGCAGGTCGGTATCGCCGACACGCTCGGCGGCGGACTTGCGGCCCCAGAACGTCAGGTAGTCGAGGAACCCGGGCAGCGAACGACCGCGCCAGCCGACGTAGACGCCGATGACGCGCACCGGCTTCCCCGGGTCGCCGCCATGGATGATCGTGCGCGCCTCCTTGTACATGTCGCGCCGCAACTGCCCGTCGAGCTTGCCGAGGACTTCCTTGAATCCTTCGAGGTTCTCGTCGCAACACTTGGAAAGATGGTGCCATCCGTGAATGAACACCACGACCACCGCATCACCCGCGCTGCCCGCCTCGCGGGCCGCGGCAAGCGCGTTGTTGGCCTGTTCGGGAGCCCAGAACCAGCCCTCGTCATCGGCTTCGACGAAATGCATCTCCGGCCCGACAGCGGTCGGCTGCGGTTTGTCGGGACGATACTGCTGGTGGTAGCCCCCGCATCCCCCTAACAAAAACACGATTGCCGACCCGGCGAGTGCCGTGATGACCGTGAGACGCGGCGCGCGGCGCATCACGCGGTCAGTGGTCCACGGCCTGACGAATGTGGAGCAATCCCTTCACCACTTGCGCCTCCTTTGTGCGAATTCTTGTCGAGCGCGGGCCGCGCTGTGCCGCGGTCAATGTAGTTACTGTCGCGAAGTGCGAAATCCTCCCACCTCCGCGGGCGATATTCTTCGCATACCGGGCATTACCGCCGCCTTACGCCCGCTCTCCCGCGGTGCGCCACGCTCCGACGGTGCAGTGCAGCGAACGCTACTGGTTAGACGGCCGGCGCGGCTGCGCTTGCCGCCCAGCACCCTATTCCATCAGCACCTTGAGCTCGCCGATCACGCGGAAGCGGTGATTACCCTCCAGCGCATTGGTCGTGCGCGAGGTGATGATGCGCGTGGCGACGTAGTCGCCGCCGTGATCGTCGAAGACCTCTTTCTGCGCGTCGACCACGCGCCAGGCGCCGTCGAAATACAGCTCGGTCCAGTTGTGGAAGTCGGCGGCGCGCGGCGCGAAGTCGACGTTGCTCACGAATCCACCCATGACACGCGCCGGGATCCCGTTGGCGCGGGACAGCGCCGCAGTCAGGTAGGCGTACTCGGTGCAGTCGCCGCGCAGTTCGCGAATGGCATAGGCGGCGCCGAGGTCGGGCGCCACGAAACCGGCGTAGTGCAGGTTCTTCCGTACCCAGTCGTACGTGGCGCGCGCGGTGGCGCCCACGCTGTCGCGCTTCAGCTGCGCGGCGAGTTTCTGCACCGCGGGGTTGCTGGTCTCGATGAATTTCTCGTCGCCGAGGAACGCTTGCTGCTTCTTGAGGCGCTGGCGTTGCGGTTCCGGGGACATCGCGACCCGCGTCGTCACGCGCACCACCTGCGTGCCGTAGGCCGGGAATTCAGGGAAGTCGAGCTCGACGATGGTGTTGCCGGCGGCATCCTGGCTGATGCGATGCGCGACGCTGGCCTCGACACCCAGCAGTTGCTGGTTCGCCGCCGCGCGCGCCGGTGCATACAGCACGACGTGCTGATCCTTGAGCGCGCGCGTGGTGGGATTCTGCACCGTCAGCGTGATCTGCACGCGCCGCTCGGTGCGCGCGGCGGCCGCCAATGCGGTGGCGCCGAGCGTCATGCCCAGCATCGTCAATCCAGGGATCACCAGTTTCTTCAGAGTGAACATGGAAGCTCCAGCGGCCCGCGCGCCTGGGCGGCCCAGATGGCGCGCTTCTGCCGCATGAACGCCTTGAACTGGTCGGGCGTGCCTTCGTACACCAGCAGCGGCAGGGGCGAACTTGCCGCTGAATATTTTTCCCAGGCGGCATGGCGCGCGCCGCCCGTGAGCAGCAGCACACCCGTCGCGGGTATGGCGCCCGCCGAAGCCGCGTGCTTGTTCAGTGCCCGGGTCAGCGCGGCGGGCTCGACTCCGGCGAGCAGCTCGACTCTTGGCTCGGTGGCGCGCAATGCCGCGGCCCTGGGCAGCGCCAGAGGCAAGTTGCTCGCGAATGACAGCTCGTCGAGGAACTCCTCGTCCGTGAGCGTGAGATAGCGCGCCAGGTCCGGCGCGCGCCCGATGACGGGTTGCCCCGAAGATATCCAGCGGCCCATTCCACCGCGCAACACGTGCACGCTCCGCTCACCATTGCGGCGCAACTCGCTGCAGGCCACGTACAGCGAACGCTCCGCCTTGCCGCTGCCCACCAGCACGATGGCGTGCGTGCCGTGGAAAGGACTGACGCGGATGCGGGTCCAGTCCATGTTCATCGCGCTGTCGATGTGGAACTCGGCGAACTCGTTGGCGCGTCGCGTATCCACCAGCACCACGTCCGGCTTGCCGAGCATGGCACGCACCGCGGCCGGCTCGAGCGCGCAGGCGAGATCCGGCGCCGGCAGCGGGCGATACGCGCCCGGCGCCACCGGCAGGATCTCGTCTTCGGGCGTGCAAACCTTGCGCGGGTGCGTGCCGAGCAGCGACTCGTCGACACTGGACTGCGCGCCGCACGCGCCCGCCAGTGCCAGGGTCACCAACGCGGCAATCACCCGGCTCATCGATTCGTCTCCATTCCAGGGCCCGGTGTGCCGACCGCGGGCGACTCCAGTGGTGGCGCCGCGCCCGTGCCGTCATCCGGTAGTTCGGCCTCGGGATCGACGCCGGCGACCGGATAGGTGAATACCCAGTCGCTGTATTTTTCGGCGCCGGCAAATCCGCCGTGCTCGGGCTCGAAGCCGTGCTGCTTGAGCGGCTTGTCCTGCGACAGTGAATACACGCCGACGATGCGACCGCCGCGCCGCACCAGGCCCCACTCGGCCTTGCCGGTCATGGGATCGCGATAGATGCGCCGCAGGTGACGCTGGATGCCGGGGAAGCGGTTGTCGCGCAGCAGGTCTTCGAGATCGGCCGGATACTGGCGGGCGGCCCCGCCGAACTGCGCCCGGCGGTAGCTGCGCAGCGCCTGGCGGAATTCCTCGCCGATGGCCAGCAACTGCTGCTCGCGCTCGCGGCGCGCGCCCAGCGACCAGGTCTCGCCGGCGACCGCCAGGCCCACGCCCAGCATGGCCACGAAGAACAGCATCCACAGGTACGCGGACCCGCGCGCATGGTAGTTAGAGCTCGGCATACGCCTTGCCATCCCTGGCATTGCCCGGCGCACCGCTCGCCACGTCGGCCACGCCGTCGCCTTCCGCCGGCGCGACGCTCTGCCAGGTGGTGGCGGAATTCGTGATCGGATCCACCGGGATCGAGCGCAGGTACTTCGCCTCGACCAGCTCGTCGAGGCTGCGGGGATAGCGGCCGGTGTCGCCGTGGAACCTGTCGATCTGCGCGCGCATCACCTTGAGGTCCTCGCGCAGCGCCACTTCCTTGGAACGGTCCAGCGAGTTGAAGTATCGCGGGCTCGCCAGCGCCAGCAGCAGGCCGATGATGGCCATGACCACCAGCAGCTCGATGAGCGTGAAACCCCGGCGCGGACCCTGCCGCAGATGCTCACCACTCACGGTAGGGCACTCCGTTCAGACCGGTGCGATCCGACAGGCTGTACACGTCGAACACGTCGTCACCCGGCTCGGGATCGTCGGGTGGCGAGGCGTAACTGCGCAGGCCCCAGGTGTCGACGGGTTCCACGCCCTCGTCGGTGGCCAGCGGATCGGCCGGCAGGCGTCGCAGGAAATACAGCTTCTGGTGCACGGGACTGCGGACGTCTTCCACTCCTTCGACCAGTTCCCCGAGGCTGTGCGGGTAGCCGGACTCGCCCACCCGCACCTGGATGCGGCCCTGGTCCGCGGCGCGCTTGTATGCGTCGATCGCGGATCGGATCTCACGCAGCGACGCGGCGAGTTCGCGCTCCTTCTCGCGCTGCAGGCTGACCTGCATCAGCGGCGTGGCGATGGAAGCCAGCACCGCCATGATGGCCAGCGTGATCATCAGCTCGATGAGGCTGAAGCCGCGTTGCTTCACGGCACGACCTTGAGCTGCAGGTCGAGGGGTACCGCGCGCGACACGTCGTAAGCCGGCTCGGGTGCCAGGGATTGCAGCCGGATGGTGCCGCTGCCCGAGGCAATGGCCTTGAACGAGAGGTTGACCACCGAGCCCGCGCCGTTGGTGCCGTTGTCATTGCCGGCGGTGTTGAGGCGCACCGCGGAGACGAACACCCGGCCCTGCGCCGCATCGACGCGCTGGTTGAAGCTGGTCTGCCCGCCGGACTGCCGCAGAAAGTCGCCCTCGTCCACGCGCACCACCTGGAACATGCGCGGATCGAAGCTCACCATCAGCGGCAGCGAACGCACCGGACTCTCGGTACTGAGCCGCAACACCGCGCTGAATTGCTCGCCCGTGCGCACCTGGCGCGGTCCATTCCACGACAAGGCCAGCGCTCCCACCGGCGCGCTCGGCGTCGCCGCAGTGAGCGGATCGGTGACCACGGGCATGGTGGACGGCGTGGCGTTGAAAACCGGCGCGGACTCGGCGGGCGCAGGCGCTGCGCTGCCATTGCCCGGTGGATTGGCCGGCACACCGACCGCGGCGGGAGCGGCGGCAGCGGCGGGAACGCCAGGAGGCGGCGCGGAAGCGCTCGCCGCCGTGGGCACCGCCGCGGGCGCATCGATGAGCGGCGCGCTGCCCGCCGCGGTTCCATTGGCCGCGGCAGCCTTGTTGTCGGCCGAAGCCGTCGAACTGAAATTGAGACTGCTGGCGCCGAGCGAAGACTGCGTACCGGAGTCGAACTCGGCCGCCATCAGGTCGGGACGGCGCAGCGATCGCACGATGCGCGGCGTGATCGACAGCACGATCTCGCTGCGCTGCCGGTCGTTGCGCTTGCTGCCGAACAGCCGCCCGAGCACCGGCAGGTCGCCCAGCCCCGGGAACTTGTTGGCCGTGACGCGATCCTCGTCGCTGATGAGACCGGCGAGGATCTGCGTTTCGCCGTCGCGCAGCCGCAGCGTGGTGTTCGCGCTGCGCGTGCCGATCTGGTACGCCAGCGTGCCGCTCTTGCTGAGCACCTCGCGCACCAGGTTCGACACTTCGAGCTTGATCTTGATGGCGACTTCGCCGTCCAGGTAGATGTTGGGCTCGACGTCGAGTCGCAGGCCCACGTCCACGTAGTTCACCGACTCGGATACGAAGCCGGTCGAAGTCGAAGTGGTGGTGATCACCGGCACGCGATCGCCGATCAGCACCGTGGCCGGATCCTTGTTGCGCACGCGGATGCGCGGATTCGCGAGGATGTTGGCGTCCTGGTCCTCCTTGCGCATGTTGACCGTCACACCGCCGATATCCACCGCGGTGGTTTCCTTGTTGATGTCCAGTAGTTGGGCGAGCGTGAGCGTCTGGCCCTCGGCGACCAGCGGCGTGAGGGTCGCCGAAGGCGGCAGCCGCACGCCGAGCTCGATCAGGCGCGCGCGCTTGATCTCGAGGATCTCAACTTCGAGCATCACTTCCGGGTCCGACAGGTCCTGCAGCGCGATGAGCCGCTCGGCGAGCCCGATGGCCTCGGCGGTGTCGCGCATGATGATGAGCCCGAGCCGCTCGTCGACCACCAGGTCCTGCGTCTTGAGCAGCGTCTTGATGGTGTTGGAAACGCCCTTCACGTCCGCGTTGGCGAGATAGAAGGTGCGCACCTTCAGCGTCTGGTAATCCTTGAGCTTCGCCGGCGTGTTGGGATAGATGAGGATGGCGTTCTCACCGAGCACGCGCTGCTCGAGCTGGTTAGTCACCAGCAGCACCTTGATGGTGTCCTCGATCGAGGTGTCCTTGGCGAGCACGGTGGCGCGCAGATCCGGGCGGATGTCCTTGTCGAAGAAGAAGTTCAGGCCGGAGATCTTGGATATCGCGTCGAAGATGGACTTCAGCGGCGCATCGCGAAATTCCAGCGTGATGGGCTTGCGATACGCCGCGGCCAGGCGCGCCACCGACGGCTCCTTCTTCGACAGTTCGTCCTCGATGCGTTCGCGCAGGTTCACCGCCTGCTTCTGGTGCGGGTTTTCGGCGAGCACGTCGCGCAAGGCCACCAGCGCCGCGGTGGCATTGCCGGCGGGATCCCGGGCGAGCAACGCCTCGGCCTCGGCCACGCGCGCGCGATGGCGCCGCTCGACGGTCAGTGCCTCGAGTCCCTGCAGGGCGACGGCATTCGACGGTTCCACCACCAGCATCCGGCGGAAGATCGCCTCGGCCTCGGTGAGCTTGTCTTCGCGCAACGCGCGGTCGGCGTCGGCGGTGAGGCCGTAGATCAGCGCCGTGCGCTGCCGCGTGAGCGCGATACGGTACTGGATGTTGTCGGGATCGAGTCGCGCGGCCTCCTCGAGCGCCACCAGGCCCGCCTGGTCGTCGCCGCTGGCGATGAGCTCGTTGCCGTGCTTGAAGGCTTCCTGCGCGGCGCAACCCGTGAAGGCCAGCACCGCGGCCAGCAGCAGGCAACCGAGCGACCACGTGCGCTGCGATGTCGGCGTCTTCACGGCGTGCCTCCCGCGGAAACGTCCTGGGTCACATTCAAGGGCAGGTAACGCACGGTCATGGTCTGGTCCGAGATGCTGGCAACTTCATAGTCTGCGGTGAGGCGATCGCCCGCGCGCGCGGCGAGCGTGCGATCGTTGAACTGGACGAACACCCCGGCGACGCCGTTCTCGACGAACTTGCCGAGCACGCGAAACGGCACCGGCGGCGGCTGCGGCGCCTCGGGAGGTGGCGCGGCCACGCGCACGGGTTGCGCGACCTGCCTGGAGGGCTGCCACGAGGTGGCGGTGAAGATGGGCGCGGCGTCGGCGTCGTAACGCGACCTGGTGTGCGCACCGGCCGCGGAATCCGCCGCGGACTTCGGCGCCGTGGCCGCCGCGCGCGCCGGTGGCGCGGCGATGTCGGGCGGCGCCTCCCCGGGCGCGAACACCGCGGCGGCCACGGTTGCGGCCAGCGCGAACCCCAGTAGATAGCGGCGCTGCGCCGAGGTCATCGCGCACCCTCCGCGCCGCGGGCGAACAGCAGGTTGAACTGGATGTTGGCCTCGACGCGCGTGCTGCCGATATTTTCGCGCCGCATGCTGAGCGCCTCGAGCGCCAGCGTCGGATAGCGGTTGAGCGCCTCCAGCATGAAGCGCTGGATGGCGGCCGCATCGCCCGTCACCGGGAAGCGGATGCGATAGCTGGCCGCCTTGCTGAGCGCATCGGACTGGACCCGGTATTCGCCGACGCTCAGCGACACGCGCTGCTCGCCGCCGAGCCGGATGAGATCTTCGATTATCCCGGGCAGCGCATCCGGCACGGGTAGTTGGGCGTAGAAACGCGCCAGGGTCTCGGTCTCGTCGAGCGGCAGTCCGGCACGTGTATCCGCCGGCGCACGCCGTGCCGCGGCCAGCTCGGCGCGTGCGGCGCTGGCCTTGCCGGAGAGCGCGAACAACGCGATGCCCGAGAGCAGCGGCAGCATGGCGGCCACCGCGAGCAGCACCGGCCCGGTGCCCCAGGTGCGCAGCACGCGCTGCGCCACGCGCTGCACCTGCCAGCGCGCCAGGCGCAGGGCCGCTTGCAGGCTTTCGCCGTTCAACGCGCCCACGTGGCCTCCATGGTGAACCGGTGAGCACCGCCGCCACGCGCACCCAGCGCCTCGTGGTGCGTGAGCTCGGCGCCGACGAAGGGACGGGTACTGCCGAGGTGCGCGAGATACAGCGTCATGGCTTCGCTGTCGCGCGCTTCGCCCGAGAGGCGGACGGTGGAACCGTTGGCGCGCATGCGCGGCGCCGCCAGCTCCACCGACAGCAGCGCGGCGCGGGCCTCGACGGGCGGCCGCACCGCGGCGAACAGTTCGTCCAGCGGCAGTTCGAGCGCGCTCCACTGCATGCGCGCGATGCGCAGCTCTTCCTCCTGCGCGCGCCGAGCCGCGCCTTCCGGGCGCTTGGGACGCACCGGCGCCGCCTGCAGTGCCTGCAATGCCGCCTGGTTCGTGGACAGTTCCGCCTGCACCTCGCGCGACTGCCAGCCCAGGCCGACGGTTGCGACCAACAGCGCCGCGGCGGTGGCCCATTGCCAGGCACGCGGCGCGCGCGGGCGTCGCACGAAATCAAGCGCGCCGACACGGCGCGCGGCCGTGGCGATATCCGCGGGCGTCAGTGCCGCCAATGGCACGACGTGCGCGCCCGTCGCGGTCTCCACCCCATCCATATTGACGAGGTGCAGGCTTTCGAGCGATGCGCTCGCCGCATCGCGCAGGCGTTGCCGGCGCCACAAACCTTCCAGCACCGCGGACGGATTGCCGTCGTGCACGCGACTGACTACCGCCTGTACGCGCCCATCCACCAGCGTCGCCAGGGACACGGCACCCGCGTCGACCAGGCCAACCAGGGCGCGGTCGGCGGGCAGCGCCTCTCGCCGCGCCACGCCCACGCAGGAAGACAGCGGGACCACGCAGTCGAGCTCGAAGTGGCTGGCCGCGGCCGCGGCCGTCAATGCTTCGAGCACGGCCCGCGGCAATGCGCAGGCGATTCGCAGGCTGCCCGGTGGCGCGTCGTCGATCGCAATGTCGAGCCCGGCAGCGCCCTGCCCCGCGAGCTCGAGCTGGACCCGCGCGTGTTCGTGCGCCTCAAGGCCCACGAGCAACGCCTCCGACCAGGGAAGCTCCGCGGCCGCGAGCCAGGCGTCGCTGATCACCACCTGCAATCGTGTGCGCGTGGTGCGCGAGGCCTGCGCCAGCAAGGCGCCCAGTGCGGCGACATCCAGACTTGTGGCTTCGAGCTCCGCGGTCGCGAGTGGCGTCACGGAATCCGCGGCAAACAACCGCGCGGTTCGCGCGCCGACGATCAACAAGCAGGAGCCCCGCGGTTCAACCCAGGACACGGGCCACCTCCGCCAGCGTCGTCTCACCGCGCGCCACCCAGTGCAGCGCCTGCGCGCGCAACGGCACGAGGCCGGAGGTCGCCGCGTTCTCCTTGAGCGCCGAGACCGGCGCGCGGGACGCGATCAACTCGCGCAGCGCATCGTTGACCAGCAGCACTTCGGCCGCCGCGCGACGGCCCTTGTAACCGGTACCGCGGCAGCTGCCGCAACCGCGACCGATGCGTGGCCGCGCGCCCAGGTACTCCGCGGCCAGCAGGCCCGCCTGCCGCAACTCCTCGTCCGGCAGCGTGACCTCCTCGGCGCAGTCGGGACAGTTCAGCCGCAGCAGCCGCTGCGCCACGATGCCGTTGAGCGCGGCCGCAAAACTGTACGGGTCGACTCCCATGTGCAGGAAGCGCCCCACGACGTCGAACACGTTGTTGGCGTGCACGGTGGTGAACACCAGGTGCCCGGTGAGCGCGGCCTGCACCGCGATCTGCGCGGTGTCGTCGTCGCGGATCTCGCCCACCATGATCTTGTCCGGATCGTGGCGCAGGATGGAACGCAGGCCACGCGCGAAGGTGAGTCCCTTCTTCTCGTTGACCGGGATCTGCAGCACGCGCGGCAGGCGGTACTCCACCGGGTCTTCGATGGTGATGATCTTGTCGCGGCCCGAGTGGATCTCGGTGATGGCGGCGTACAGCGTGGTGGTCTTGCCGCTGCCCGTGGGGCCGGTCACCAGCAACATGCCGTGCGGCTTGGCGGCGAGCCCGCGGATCGCGCCCATGGTGTGCGCATCCAGCCCAAGGCTGTCGAGCCGCAGCGACTGGGCTTCCTCGGTGAGCGCGCGCCGGTCCAGCAGTCGCAGCACCGCGTCCTCGCCGAAGATGTTCGGCATGATGGACACGCGGAAGTCGATGTCGCGCCCGCCGACGCGCACCTTGAAGCGCCCGTCCTGCGGGATGCGCCGCTCGGCGATGTCGAGCTCGGCCATGACCTTGATGCGCGAGATGACCTGCTCGGCGACTTCGGCGCCCGACAGCTGGCCGATGTGCGCCAGCACGCCGTCGATGCGGTACTTGATGCCGAGCGTGCCCGCGTCGCACTCGAGGTGGATGTCGCTGGCCTGGAGCTTCAGCGCATCGTAGATCGTGGAATTCACCAGGCGGACGATGGGACTTTCGTCCTCGCTGATGCGCGACAGCGAGATCTCGTCGACGCGTTCCGCGCTGGCGCCGGCGCCCATCTCGCCCACGATGTCCTGCATGGCGCGCAGGCGCTCTTCCTGCTGCGCCAGGTAGGCGGCGAGATCGGCGCGGTGCGCGATGAAGATCTCGGCCGATTCGCCCACGCGCCGCAACGCCCAGGCCTCGTTCACGCCGTCGAAAGGATCCACCAGCACCAGCCGCACCGCGCCCGCGGAGTCGTGCGCCGCCAGCACGTTGCGCTGCAGGCTCTCGGGATAGTCGATGCGGTCGAACAGCGGCTCGAGCTCCTGCAGTTCGCGCATGCTGAGCGGCCGATAGCCGAACAGCGGCGCGAGCTCGGCGACGAAGGTCTCCGGCGCGAGTCCCGACTGCGCCTCGAGCTCGACGATCAGCGGGCGGCCGCTGCCGAGCGCTCCGCGACGCGCGGCCTGGATCAATGCCTGGGTGATCGCGGGCCCCGCCGGCGGCGTGGTGTCTTCGGGCTTGGCATTCATGAGAGGCTGCCCGCGAGCTCGAAGATCGGTATGTACATGAGCACCACCACCGTGCCGATCACGAGGCCGATCAGGCTCATGAGCACGGGTTCGAGCAGCCGCGAGGCCCAGTCGATCCAGCGCGACAGGTCTTCATCGTGGAACGCGGCGGTACGCTCGAGCATGTCGCCGAGGCGGCCGGTGCTCTCGCCCACCTTGAGCAGCGATTCGGCCACGGGACTGGCGAGCGAGGCGGCGATCAGCGCGCTCGACAGTGGCAGGCCTTCCTCGACCTGGCGGCGCGCGCGCGCCAGGCGCGCCGCCTGGGACGGCGCGAGCAGTCCGCTCACCATCTCCAGCGCGCGCGTCAGCGGTATGCCGGCGCCCAACAACAATCCGACCGCGCGGTAGAAGCGCGACAGGCGGAATTCCTCGGCGCGGCGCGCCAGCGCCGGCACGCGCAGCAGGAACCCCGCGGCGCGCGCCCGTGCGCCGGAGCGCGTCGCCGACCAGGCGGCCAGCGCGCCGAGCGCCGCCAGCGTGCCCAGCACCCACGGCCAGTGCGCGTTCACGGTCTTGCCGAACGTCACCAGCAGCAGCGACAGCCACGGCAGGTCGCGGCCGGCCGAGTCGTACACGGCGCTGAACTTGGGCACCACGTAACCCAGCAGGAACAGCAGCACGAAGCCGCCGACCACCAGCAGCATCAGCGGGTAGATAGCCGCGGCGACCAGCTTCTTGCGGATATCGTCGAACTGCAGCTGGTAGGCGATGTAGCGCTCCAGCGCCCGCGGCAGGTCGCCGGTGCGCTCCGAGGCGCGCGCGGTGGCGACGTACACGTCGGGGAAATATTCCGGGTGGCGCGCCAGCGCGTCGGAGAAATTGCGCCCCTCGCGCAGCGCCGCCAGCAGCCCGCCCATGATTTCGCGCGCACGCGCCCGGGTTTCCTTGGCGTGCAGCGTGGCCAGCGCCTCGGTGAGATTGAGACCCGCCTCGAGCAGTGCCAGCAGTTCCTGGCTGAAGAGCAGCGTGGGAAATTCCGCGGCACGGCCGCGCGACGGGCGCGTGGCGACGCGATCCCGCCGGCGCACGCTGAGCACGCGCGCGCCGCGTGCCACGGCGAGACGGATCGCTTCGCCCTCGCTCGCCGCTTCGATGTCGAGCTCCTGCGGAGCGCTGTCAGGTCCCTGTACCTGGAGACGGACCCACATGACTGGCCTCAGCGATAGGAGACGTCGGCGCTGTCGCCTTCGCCGCCGGCCTGGCCGTCTTTGCCCATCGAGGTGAGATCGAACTCGGCGTCCTGCCCGGGCGAGCGATAGATGTACGCGCGGCCCCACGGGTCGTTAGGCACCGCCTTGTCGAGGTAAGGGCCGCTCCAGTTGGCCTCGCCGTCGGGCTTCTGCGTGAGCGCACCCAGGCCCTGCTCGGAAGAGGGGTAATGCCCAACGTCCAGGCGGTAGGTATCGAGCGCCTTGCCGAAGGCCTCGATCTGCGCCTTGGCGGCCTTCCGTTCGGACTTGCCGAGCTGGTTGAAATAGCGCGGGCCCACGTATGCCGCGAGCAAACCGATGATCACGATGACCACCAGCAGCTCGAGCAGGGTGAATCCACACGCACGAAGCCCGCGCAGGGCGCGGGCTCGTGGTTGAAGGTCCAGGCTCATCACCAATTCCATGACCTCATTGCGTATACGTCACCGTCCAGCGGAAGCCAAGCCCGAGCACCGGTATCAGCTCCTCCACCGGCAACCGCGAGCGGATGGTGAAGGTGTCCGAACTACGCACCGTTTCGGACGGGCTGGCCATCCCGAACTGCAGTATGCCTTCAATGACCTGGACCTGGCCCGGCACCGTGGTCAGATTCGCGGTCAAACTGGTGATTGGCGCCGCTCCAGAATTGGTCAATTCGGCGTTCAGCACGTACTCCCACATCAGCAGGCCTACGCGGCGGCTGCTGACCACCTGGATCCGGCAGATATGTAATGTCGGGACGTTGGTGGTGTTGCTGATGTCGACGCCCAGGTTCTGCAGGTTGACCGGCGGCGCGTTGATTCCGATGTAGTTCGGATCCAGCGTCGCCGCCGCTCCCACGAGGACCTGGTAGTTCTGCAGGCCGTCCGGCGCGCAATCACGCTGGCCGGTGACGGTCACCGTCTGGTTGGTGTTCCAGTTGGAGGGCGTGAACGTCAGCAGCGAGGTCGAGGGCAGGCCCTCGGTCGGACGCGAGCTGCGGACCGGCAAGGTCACCGTGGTGGTCGGGGCCACCGCGAGCTTGGCCTTGAACGTCACGCTGGTGCCCGACTCGCTGGTCACCGGCACGGTCGGCGGCGTGATGGTCACCGCACCCGTCTGGTTCGGGTTCGGGATGATCACCGCGCCCGGGGCGAACGCCCGGCCGATGCCGCGTGCGTCGTAAATCATGCCGTACACGTAGTAAGCACCCGGGGCCAGCGAGCTGACGTCCCATATATATGTGCCGCTGTGCGTGCCGGCCGGCTGGCGCAGCCCGTCGACGATGAGATCGCCGGCGAACTCGGCGCGCTGCTGCGAGAAGTACAGCGCCACCGTGGCTTCGATGTTGTTGTCGGTGCCCTGCCAGTTGATGGTGACCGTGCGCACCGTGCCGTTGACGTCCGGCTTGATCGGCGAGGCCGGGGTCATCAGCTGGATGCTCGGGTCTTCGTACGGACCCGTGCTCACATACAACACCGCGAAATCGGACCAGGCGCTGGCCGCGTCCTGCATATCGACGGCGCGTGCGCGCCAGCGATAGGCAGAATCATCCGCGAGCGCCGTGGGCACCACGAAGCTGGTCTCCGGCGACGCGCCCGACACCACGATGTTGCCCGACGTCGCGCCCTGGTAGAGCTCGAACTCGTAGCGCACCGCGCCCTCTTCCGGATCCTCGACCGGGTTGGCCTCGAGCGTCGGCTGCGTGGTGGTCGACCACGCGCCATTGCCCGGGTTGCGCACCGTCGGGGCCGGCGGCGCATCGTTGGCCGAGTTCATGCGGAAGCTCGCGGTCACCCACGCCGATTCGGTACGGCCGTCCTGCGCCTTGGCACGCCAGTAGTAGCGCGTGTTCTCGGTGAGGCCGCTCACTTCCCAGCTCGTCGTGCCACCCGCGCCCTGGATGATCTGCGGCGAGGTGTGGCGGTTGCCGGAATCGAACGTGGACACCGTGTCGTACTCGAACACGTAGGTGAGCAGGTCACCGTCGGCGTCGAGGCTGTTCTGCACGGTCAACGCCACCGGCTGCGCAATCGCGTTACCACCATCCGCGGGGTTCGTGACCACCGGGTCGGTGGGCGCGGCGTTGCCCGTGTTGACGGTAAAGGTACGCGCGATGGTCGGGGTCTCCGCGCCGAGCGCATCGATCGCCACCACGCGCCAGTAGTAAGTCGTGTGGTTGGTGAGCGCGTTGTTCACCTGCCAGGTGGTGGTGCCGCTCGGGTCACCCGACAGGCCGGTCGCGCTCGCGACTACCTGTGTATGGGTGATGTCGGTCGAGACCTGCACGGTGTAGCTGAGAGCATCGCCATCGCGATCCGAGCTGTTGGTCCACGACAGATCCGGCAACAACGTGCTGACCTCGGCGCCCGGCGCGGGGTTGGTCAGGTTGAAGCTCTCCGGCGCGTCGTTGAACAGGTTGACGCGGAAGCGGCCGTTGACCCAGGCGCTGTAGATGGACGTGCCGTCGTAGGCACGCGCACGCCACCAGTAGCGCGAGTTGTCGTTGAGGGAATTGGCGAGCTGGAAGCTGGTGGTACCCGCGGCGCCCGTGGTCACGCCCTTGTTGACCTGGCCCGACTCGACCAGCTGCGTCATGGCTTCGTCCGAGTACACCTCGAATTGCACCGAGGTGGCCGGATCGAGCGCGTTGCTGCTGGTGCGCACGATCAAAGTCGGACGCGAGAACGGCACCTGCACGTCGAGGCCCGGCGCCTCGATGGTCGGCACGCCCGGTCCCGGCGGCGGTTCGCTGCTCTCGACGCGGATCGAGGCCGAACGCGTCGCGACCATGTTGCCGTCGCGCGCCGTGTAGACGATGAGGTAGTTGCCGGCCTGTCCCACGGTCGGCGTCCAGTCGAACACGCCCACCGTCACGCCCGGGAAGGCGGGATTCGGCGGCTGTTGGGCGAAGCTCGCGCCGGTCGGCAGCGGCGCCGCTGCCAGCGTCACGTCGCGGCCATCGGGGCTCGAGGCCTCGACCAGGAAGGAGACCTGCTGGCCTTCGCGCACCGTGCGATCCGGCACGAACTGGACCACCGGAGGACGCGGCGCGGTCGAAGGATCGTTGAACTCGGTGCTGTACACGCCCGTCGAGTTCGCGTCGAACACGTTGAGCCAGTATTCCCAGCTGTTGGTGTCACGGTTGCGCGCCTTCGACAGCCACACGTTCTCGGGCAGCATCTGCTTGGCGTCCGAGCGCGTCACGCGGCCGAGCACGCGCGCGCCGTTGTACGGGTCACGCATCTTCGCGTACACGAAGCCCTGCGTCGCCGGCATGGTGATGCGGAAGCCGCCGCCACTCGTGTCGAGCTGCGCCTGCGCCGAGCGATCGATCGCCGGCGCGTCGAGCCCGTCGGACTCGAACACGCGCACCGCTTCGCCGTCGAGCGCCAGGAAGTCGCGAATCATGTCGCGACCCGGCAGGTCGACGCGGATGTCGCGGATCAGGAAGTGCGCGTTGGTCGCCTGCAGCAGCGAGGTGAGCGCGCCGCCCAGTTCGTCCGAGTGGCTGTACTTCGCGGTGAATTCCGTGAAGGTGCCCGCGAGCGTCGTCTCCATGACCCAGCGGCCCATCTTGGATTTCTGCGAGGCGATCTCGCCGAAATTGATGAGCAGCGTGTTCTGCACCGGCGCGTCATCGACGTAGCTGCCGGTGAGACGGAAGTTGATGAGCAGGCCCTGGTTGTTCTCGATGATCTTCGGCTGCGCCGAGTCGATCTTGAGGTTCTTGGCCGAAGCGGCGCCGTTGTTCTGCACGCGCACGCCGAGGGTGAAAGGTTCGATGGGTTCGATGGCGGGGGTCAGCGGATCGTCGGCGACGACGTCCTTGGTGAGGAAGTAGTCGAGCGTGAGCTGCGGCAGCGGTTTCACCGTGATCACGTCGGGCGAAACATCCAGGGTGTGGGTTTCCGCACCGAATTTGTAGCGCAGCGTTGCGCCTACCAGGTATTTGCGACCCGCCTCCGATACGCCCGCCGCACCAGGCGCGGGAATCAGCAGCCAGTTGACGGTCGCAGTGGATTTCGGCGCCACCGATCCATTGCCGTCGATGTCGTCGATCTTGTCCCTGCTGGCCACACGAATGAAGAACTTCGCCGATGTGCTGTTGGGATCGAAGCTGACCGCGACCGGCGTCCCGGTCTCGTCCATCACCACGACGTCGATATCCACCTCGGTGAGTGAGGCGCCATCCAACGCGTTGTTGATCTTCATCTCGGCGTCGAACGCCTGGCGTTCGAGCGTGAGCTCCTGCTTGATCTCGATCTTGACCTTGGCGCAGATGGTTTCCTGGGAGTGCGCCAGAACTATCGACGCCCCCCACAACGAAGCCAACAACCCGGCGCACCGCGCAAACTTGCGCGCGATTGTCGTCACATGGGACATCACGATGTGCCTCTCCTGGAGTGCGTCAATGGCATCGACATCTGCATTGCTGTGCGCGTGCATATCAACGTATCCAGATAAATTCGAATGAAGTGCCGTCGTATTCAGCACGCCATACGTCGCCCAGTTCACCCTTGAATCCGATCCGCAGATAACTGCCCCTGTCCGCCGGAAGAACGAACATTTCACGAATTCTCAAACTCTGAATTTCCCGTGCGTGCTCCGGATACCTCTTGCGCGACTTTTCCAGCAGCTCGGCAAACCGCGCGCGAAATCCTTGAGGATCTGACGCGACGCTTCGCGCCAATTGCTGCGCGGAATCCCGCGCCGTCGGATCCAGGTATCCGGGAATCACGATGTCAATCATCCCGTCCACGCCCAGGTCCAATTGCGTCACCACATCGCCCGGTTCCCGCAATGGCGGTTCTTCCGGCACCGGGTTGACCGCTTCCTCGGCTTGTCGGCGCCGGTTGCGATAGAAGGCAAGAAGGCTGTTGATGGTTCCTATGACGCAGATTCCGGAAATGATCAGCAGACCTGCCCAGATCCATCCCGGCGCTCCATGCCAGGCGGCAACGGCTCCCGCGGCCGCCAGCGCCAGCGCCCAGATCGCGCCCTGACGAACGTCCCTGCGATTCAGCCGCATGTATACGGCGCGCTTGCCTGTTGTGGTCATGCCAGTCATGTCTCATTGGCAACCACAATCTATGTTGCGAATCGCCGCGGTGGGCGCAGCGCCGTGCAGGCCCAGAGCGCCACCCTGGGCCATCTTGCGCATTGTTTGCGGAATGAACTGCGTTCCTCGCCGCCAGGCATCCGGATTCAACAACACCTGGTTGACTCGCGGTGATAGAGGCACGATGTTCCAGGCCGAATTGACCCAGTTGCCTCGTCGTCCGCCCTGTTGCGCAAAGAAGAAGTGGTCGAGATCGGGGCCTCTGCCGCCGCCGCGCGATCCGAACTTGGACGAGTAATTGCGGCCGATCGTGCCGAACGACCGGGTTTCCTTGACTGCATTCTTCAAGCCATTCGCAGCGATGTTCTTGCCGGCGGTTCCACCCCCGAAGGCGAGACCCACCGCGACGCCGCTGACTTCTCCCGCGGTGTACCAGCCTGAGCACTGGTCGACGACGTCGTTGATTCCCATCCAGTCGCGAATCTTGTTGGTGAGACCGAATGACAACGTGTCGCCGAAGCCGGCCGAAAAATCCACCAGTCCCTGGGGAAGTGGATCACCAAACCACCACAGCCCGTATGGGTCGATGAGATTGAGCGGATTTCCACCCACGTAGAGATAGAAGTTAGGCCCGCCAAGGAGGCGCGCAGGATCGGCCTGGGTGTAGCGGCCAATCCTCGGGTCGTAGTACCGATGCCAGTTGTAGTGAAGCCCGGACTCTGCATCGAAGTACTGACCGGGAAGGCGCAGGTTCAGCACCATCTGATTGCCCGGCAGGATCGTTGTGGCGCCGAAGGGATTCGTCGTCGCTCGCCAGACAACCTCGCCCTCGCGATTAGTCGCACCCATCGGAGTTCCCAGGTGGTCGCAATGGATATACGCGTAGGCGACCTGGGCCCCGGCGCCCGAGCCGATGAGTGTCTTGACGAAGAGCGGCTGAGTACCCCAGGTGCGGTCGGGCTGCCAGCCATATTGCGTGGTCACGGCGCCGGTGCTGTTGGCTTCCGCGATCAGGCCTTCATCGGCGTAGAGGAAGTACGTGCGTACGCCATTGACTTCCTTCCACAGGCGGCGCCCAAACGGATCGTAGACGTAGTTAGCCAGCACCGTACCCTGACCGTCACCGATCTCCGCGAGTCGATTGTCGGCGTCGTACTTGAACGTACGAACAAGCGCACCGTTCTGCTCTCGAACGAGGTTCCCGGCGTCGTCCCACGTATAGGTCGTGTCACCGGCACGCGTGAGGCGATTGTTGGCGTCGTACTCCCACGTGCCCGGGATTCCGGACTGTGTGAGGCGGTTGCCGGCGGGGTCGAGGGTGAATGCTGCTGCGCCACTGCCCGTGAACGAGGTGAGGCGCTGCTCGTCGTCATGCGTGAAGGTCGACGTGTTGCCGTTGACCGTCCGCTCCGTCAGATCCTGAACCTTGCCGAACTTGTTGCTGAGCGAAAAGACGTTCTGCTGTGACGGATTCTTCACGTTCAATGACGTCATCGACAATAGCGGATCAACGGTCAGCGTCTGGACCGTGCCACCGGGCAACGTGATGCGCGTGGGTGCGAGCCAGTTCCGCTCGTTGACGCTCAGGCTGCCTTCGCCCGGAATGTCGACGCTCGACAGCATCCCGTTGGCATCGTAGGCATACGACACTACGGTGTCGTCTGGATAAGTCAGTGTTCGCTTGTAACCAGCGGCCGTGTACGTGTACGCGTAGCGCAACGTGACGCCACCACCGTAATCGACAGTCTCCGAGAGCTTGTTGCCCTCTGCATCATAGGTAATGACCGCTGACGCGCCGTTATTAGCCCAGCCCGTCAGGTTGTCGTCATTGTCATAGGCAAAGGTCGCGACATTCTCAGGAGTAGATCCATTCGGCGCAAAGTATTCGCGACGAACCAGACGTGAGTCGTTGTCGTAGGAGTTGACGACCCGGGCGCCGTTCGCGTCTGTCGATTGAGTGAGATTGCCATTTGCGTCGTACGTGTTGACGGTCGCCTGTCCGAGCGGCCGGACCTCGCGCGTCAGACGGTTGGCGCGGTCATATTCAAATCGAGTCGCGTTGCCACGCTGGTCGGTTACGGCACGGAGGTTTCCATGCGCGTCGTAGGCCATGGACACGGACTTGTCGAGTGAATCGGTGAACCTGGTAATGCGCCCGTGACCGTCGTACTGCACCTGGTGTGTCTTGCCGTATTCGTTGGTGATGCTGGTCGGATCGCCCCGCTGGCCGTACGCGAACTGCGCTACGCGTTGTTCGCTTCCGAGTACCGACGTGATTGCGGTCGGTCGATCCATTCCATCGAACTGATACTTCTGGAAGTACGTCGGGTAGTCGATGCGCAGTGGCAGGTTTCCAGTGAGAGGAGTCGAGTCCTCCGCGTATGACATCGATACCAGGTTGTTCTGGCCATCGCGGAATTTCACCGGACGTCCGCTGGTATCGTACTCATAGGTGAAGGCCCGGCCCTCCGCGTCGGTTTCGCGCGTCACCTGATCGAAAGCATTGAACGTTCGGGTGCCCGAATGGGAAAGCGGAGTCGTACGCTGCGACAGTCGTCCGCCCGAGTCGTAGCCGTAGGTCCAGCTCTGATTGCGCGGGTCCAGAAGGGTTACCAGATCTCCCGCCTTGTTGTAGCTCGCGCCATACGTGTAATCGAGGGGCGTTCGCATCTCGGTGGGCCTGCCAGCCGCATCGTTCGTCAGGCGCCAGACTCGTCCAAGCGGATCGGTAAGTCGAACCGGGTTTCCGGCGCGGTCGTATGCGAGCCGTGTGACGTTCCCTTCGCCATTCGTGAAGACCACGACATTGCCACGCTCGTCATATTCGAATTTTTCTTCCTGGTCGGGCGCGGACACCGAGCCCCCACCGCCGCGCCAGATCCGCGAAGTAGGTTGGGCATAGTCGTCAAGAACGTAATCTGCGCGCGCTCCTGAGCCACTCGCCCCGTATACCGCTGATACAACGTTGCCGCGTTCATCATAGGTGTATTGATTGGTGGCGCCGCCCCGCTCGGTAATCGAAGCTACGCTGAGGTCCTTGGTGTTGTACGAGACTGAAATCTGTGAGCCGTCCGGATACTGCACGGATGTAGGCAGCAGAGCCGAATTCCACGAGACCCCGAAGGTGTTGCCGCGTCGATCCGTGTAGGTCGTCGAATGATCGCTGTGGCGCGCAAGCGTGAAGACATCTTCACCGTCAATGGAAATGCGCAGCAGCCGACCTTCCTTGTCGTACCAGCGAGTCTCCACCTGGCGGCCCGCGGCTGTCTGCGGGTGCGCGATACGCACGAAGAACTCCCGACGTGTCTTGTCGTATTCGTACGCGAAGTTGGTCACTCCGCCATCCGGAGCGACGTTCTGGATCATGCGGTTCGTATCGCTGTAGGTGATCCGAAACGCGCGTCCTTCCTGGTCGATCAATGCGGAGATTCGGCTCTTGCCGTCGTATTCGAACGTACTGGAGAAGCCGCGGACATCGATGACCCTTCGAATGCTGCCGCCGTTGTATTCGTACTGAACGCGACGCACGGGTTCTTCGGCGGTGCCGGTTGGATCACGGACCTCGACCAGGAGGCTCGGATTGGTGGGGGAATAGATCCACTCGAGTACGGCAACACCCGCGGGATCGCGTACGTAGTGAATTCGACGTACTCCGCTCACCGTTTCGTATTCGAACGTGATGATCAGGTTGTTGCGGTCGCCGTAGCGCGTTATTCCGCCGCCGCTGTTGTATTCGATCCAGTCGCCATTTCGATCCGTCCAGCGCCAGCCAAGCACCTTGCCTTCTGCAATGTCGGTCTTGAAGATTCCCTTGATGGTGGCGGTGTTGCCACCTGGATAGGAAACCTGGCGAGTGCCGTTGAATCCTGGCGCAAGGATGGGACGGATGATGTATCGGTCCGTGCCAAGCGCCGTGAACGCCATTTGCGAATCATCGGCGGTGAAGACCGCCCCATTCCGGTAGATCCACTGCAGGGGGCCAGAATCCGAGGTGAAGGCCTCCGCCGGGTTTTCCGACTGAGGACTGTCGTCAAATGCGAAACCTGGCACCACGGTTCCGCCGAAAGTTTCTTCTGGCTCCGGAGTCGCCACCGCGATCGCTCGTCCGCCTCCCGGCCCACCCGGTCCACTGCCGGATGCACGCACCACGCCAATCATCGCGACCCGGTCGAACTCGAACCTGAGGTTGGTCCAGCGGGCGTTGAACCGCCACCGGTTGCCGTCGTACTCACGCGTCCAAAGGATGTGGCCGCCGCGAATCTTTACTCGCAGATCCTCCTGCGATGTCGAGAATTTGCCATCGGGATACTTTGGAAACGCCGGCGTACTCGGTGCAACGGTCAGCGCGCGCCCCTGGACGGGCGCAACCCACAGCCCGGCGACCCCGAGCAGCAGTGCCGCGCACAGACCACCCCGCAACGCTGCCAGAAACCGAGTGCGCCTGTTTGTCATGCACGAAGTACCAGAGTTGAGACTATTCATTTCCAGACCCGCCTCCGGCGCCACCCGCGCCGGGACCGCCATTGCCGCCACCACCGCCTGAGCCATCGCCGGAGCCATTACCGCCACCACCCGACGGGGCACCGCAACACTGGCCGTTGCACTTCACGCACGGAGGCATGCCTGGCAGCTCGGAATACGGCATGCCGTAGTTAGGACCACCGAAGCCGCCCGGGCTCGGGCCACCACGTCCGCCATATGAAGTGGATGAACCTCCGCTGCCACCGCACGTGCTGTTGCTGGAGCTGAACCAGCTCGTGCTGGCGCTGCCATTCGAAATGGCACCGTTGGCGCATTCGAACGTGTACCCGAGCGATGCGTAGGTGCTGTACGAATAGCAACCTCCACCGCTCGCCGCGCCGTCGCCGTCGAGCGATTTCAGGCTGATGACGCGATAGGGAATGGTGACCCGCTGCTTCGCCTCGAGCGACGTGGGGACATCGTTCAGGAATTCGTACTTGAAGTACTGGTCCGAATTCGGCAAGCGCTGCGCAACATTGTCGGCCCGCACCAGGCCGTAGTTGCTGAGCACCAACTCGCCGTAGAAGATGTCGCCGACCTTCATGAGCGGAAGGTTGGTACTCCTCGGTTCATAGAGCACGACGGGCGCCGGCACGTCGGTCTCGAATGTCGCGTTCAGCGTGATCTCGTAGCGATCCTCGATCGTGATCTCGCGCACCGACCACTCGACCGTGACCACGTTGTAGTCCAGGAAGATGGGCTGGTTGATCGTGATGCCCGGCTTGACCTGGAATCTTCCACCGAGCTCCTGATGGTTGGCCGCGCTGGCCCGGAACTTGTAATTTCCGGCCGGCAGGCTCATGAACATCGCCTCACCGAGGGAGTCCGTGACCATTTCCTGCGTGACGCTGATGACGTCCTCGTTCTGCACGGTGACGCGCGCCCCTCGCAGGCCCTGGATCAGGTTGCCGTTCTTGTCGACCGTCGCGGTGTAGATGTCGGCGGCGCGGAACAATACGTTGCCCTGCCCCGACTGCGTGACAGAAGCAAAGACTTGCAGGGTTTGTTCGGGCACGTTGGCGCCGCGCACACGCAGGCGGAACTGGTAAATGCCTTCCGCCACAGCCTGCGAAGGCGCGAACGCGACGTCGATGGGGCGCTTTTCTCCGATAGCCAGCGTGCCATCGGCGGCGCTGGCGATGGACACCCACGAAGGCGCCGGCGTGCCATCGGTGTTCAGCAGCGTGAATTCGAGATCCACCGCGTCCTGCAGACCGTTGTTCTGGACCATGACGGTCTCGACTTCATTCGAGCCACGCGCGAGGCCGGTCTGCACCGACGACGGCGTCGACACCAGGTGCGGCCGCGCCTCGGACAGCCGGTAGTCGATGGTCACCTTGCCGATCGGCTGCGTGGGCCGCTCGTCGGACACCACGTCGAGCACCAGCTTGCCGGTGGGTTGTGCGGTGTTGTCCGCGCGGAACGCCACAGGCAGGCTCAAGGTCTGGCGCTGCGTGATCGACACCGGAGTCGGCAACGTGAACGTCACGCCGGTGGGCAGTGCGCCCGTCGGCTGCGACGCCGGGTTCGCAACCAGTCTCAGGTTCGCCGCCTGCGTGCCCGCGCCCGCCTTCGCGTTGAAACTGATGGTGTACGGATAGTTGCGCGGCACGTCCAGGTTGAACGTGTTGGGCCCGACGGTCACGCGGTTGATGGTGAACGCACGCTGTTCAGGTCGATCGGTGATCTCCGGGTGCACCGCGGAGACGCGATAGGTGCCGGCGTCGGTTTGCGTCGGAGTGAACAGGTACGAGAATGTGCCGTCCGAATCGGTGGTCACGAAGAAGATTCGTTCGAATCCTTCCTGGTTGAGAATCAGCCGCAGCTTCGTGTCACCGAGCGCATTGCCCGTCGCGCGATCCAGTGCGCGTCCGGCGATGGTGATGTTCTGATCACCGAACGAGCTCGCAGGCGTGATGCTCGTCACCTCGCCCAGGTATGTGGTATCGCGTAGCGTTACCAGGCGCTCCGATCCGCGGCCCGCGATCAACACCTGGTCGGTCTGACCACTTCGATAGCGAACCTTGTCGACCTCGAGCCGCACGCGGATGTTGTCAGGGCTCGAAGCCGGCACGTTCACGTTGAACGGATCCGAGGTGTACGCGGCCCCCGGCGCGATACGCGCCACAGTGAGGCCATTGGCGAGTGTGATCACATTGGCGCCAAAGACCTGCTTGTACGGCTGCGAAGCGAGCACGTTGCCGTCGGAGTCGAGCAGCTTGAAGCGCAGCTCATCGGAATCGCCCTGGCCGTTCGACTTCGCGGTCAGCAGTTCGACTTCGACATCGGTGGTGTTCTCGATGGTGAGACGCACCTTGCCGACGCCGCCGCGCGTGAAGTCCTCGGTCGCGATGCCAACCACCAGCGTGCCGTCACCGACTTCGGCGGTGGTGTTCTGCGTGACGCGCACCAGTTCGCCTTCGTTCGGCACGATCTCGAGGCCGAGCTGGGCGTTGGCCGGCGACGTGAGATCGGCGTAGCCGCCAACTACCACGGGGACGAGGCGCGTCTCGTTGGGCGCCAGCGAGAACACGTCCGAGCGGTGGTCGAGGTTACCCACGCGCACCAGCACGCGCGCGTTGCCAATGGGTTCCGCCGAAGTGTTCGCGACCTGCACCTGGATGCGGTTCATCACACCGCGCAGGATGGGCAGGCCCGACGCGATCTGCGCCGGCGCACTCGGCATCACGATGCTGCGAGCCATCTCGACGCCGTTCGAATCCACCGCGGCCACGGAGTAGCGACGTTCGCCGCTGGTGTAGCCCGTGTCGGTGAGCGACAGGCCGGTGATCGGGGTCGAGGTCAGACGCACCTGGTTGCCGTCCGGGCCGACGTATACGTGATAGCCGGCCACGCCGGAGGAACGCGACGCGGTCCAGCTGAGCACCGGCAGGTCGTTGCCGATCTGCTCGACTTTGAGCGTCGCAACCGGGAGCAGCGAGGCGTTTAGGTACGCCGAGTTGGAAATCGGCGACTCGTTGCCGGCCGCATCCAACGCGGTCACGACGTAGGCATGCTCGGTGGTCGACGGATTCGCATCGACCGTGATCGCCTGCGTAATGCCGGTCTTGAGCGGCGTGAGGCCCGCGATTGACGAGATAGTGAGTCCATTCGCGCGGTACAGGTTGTAGCTGGACACCGCGCTCGCCGGCGGCGGCTGCCAGGTGACGCGAATGCCCTGCCCGGTCAGCGTCAGCGCGAGATTTGCGGGCGCTGAGGGCGCCGTGGCGCTTGCGATGACTTGCACCGATGGCGTGAGTTCGGACAAGGACTCCTGCCCGTTGAACTGGCGCACCGAGGCGACCTGGTAGTGATACGTGCCGTCCTGCGGCGTCTGGTCGACGAACACCGCGCCACCCGAGCGCGTGTGCGCCACCGGCGCACCGTCGCCCGGCGACTGGCGATAGATCTGGTAGGCAGTCGCATCCGGCACGGCGAGCCACGACAGGCGCACCTTGCCGCCCGGCTCGGCCTTGGCGGTAAAGCTCAACGGCACATCGGCCGGCGGCAGTTCACCCCTGTAGACCTGGAAGCGGTTCGGCGCGGTGATGCGCGTGGACACGTTGTCGAGGTCGTCGATGCCCTGGAACGCGAACGCCAGTGACTCGGGGCCATTGGCGCCGCCATCACTGGGTAACACGAAACTCGCGGTGTAGGTGTTCGTGCCGCTGGGCGTCACGATCGCGATCGGCACCGGCAGGCGCGACGGGCCACCCGTCAGCATGTAAGTGAGTTGCGGCGACTGGCCGGCCTTCATCGCCTTGTTCAGCGTGAAGGTGATGTTCACCGTCGAGGTGTCATCCGTACGAATCGGCGCGCCCGGATTCAGCGTGATACCGGTGAGCACCGGGCCCGCGGTGTCGATGTTGAGGCTGGCTCCCGACGACACGACGGTGCCGCGGTTTCCAACCAGGTCGCGCGCCGAGAACAACGCGTTGGTGTTGCCCGACGGGGTGTTCTCGTTGACCTGGAACGAACCGCGGTACTCGGTGTCAGTGGCGCGCGTGAGATCGACGGTAATCGGCGTGCCGCCGGCAGGCACCACGGATAGATAGGGCGTGGCGCTCAACGCTTCGTTGACCGTAAGCACCACGTCCACGCGGCCCTGGCCCACGCGGCCGCTCGCCACGTCGACCTTGCCGAGCGGCGAGTAGGCGATCGACACGGCACGCGGCAGCGTCGCATCCGAGACCGCCTGCGCCTGGTTCGAGAAATCCGAAGGCGTATTCGCCTGGTTCACCGACACGACACGGTAGTAGTAAGTCCCGTCCTGCGGCGGCAGGTCATCGAGCGAGAACAGCGCCGTGCGGCTGGAGTTCACGCGCACGGCTTCGTTCAGCGCGGTGAACGGATTCGGCGCGCGGTACACGAAGTAACCGATCGCATTCGGATCCGACGCGCCGCTCCAGGTCAGCCTGACCTTGCCCGCGGCCAGCGCCTGCGCCACGAGGTTGCCCGGCGCGGCGGGCACGTTGGTGTCGAGCGTCACGTTGATGATGCTCGAAGGCGCGCTGGTGCCGTACTGATCCTGCGCGGTCGCGCGGATCTGGTTGGCGCCGCCGACGAGCGTGATGGCGATGCTGAATCGGCCGTCAGCGCCGACGGTCTGCGTGGTACCCGCCGGCGCGCCGTTCTGCAGCACCTGCACGACATGGCCGGGCAGCGCGGTGCCATTCACGTTGATCGCGGCATACCGCGTGATGAACGCGTTGTTCGGGTCGGTGATGCTCGGCGCATTCGGCGGCGCGTGCGCCACGATGATGTTCAGCGGCGACTCGGTGACATTGTTCAGCGAGTCATAGGCACGCAGCAGCAGCGCGTGGTTGCCGTTCGCGACATTGTCGATGCTGAAGTTGAGCGTGAAGCTCGTGGTACCGGTGACGTTCGCGACGCTCACGCCATCGACCAGCAGTTCGACGCGCGCGACACCGCTGCGATCCGTCGCACTCAGGGTGATCGAGCCCGAGCGCGTGACGGTCGAGCCCTCACCGAAGTTCGAGCCGTTGAATCGGATGGTCGCGAGCGTCGGGCCCTGGATATCCGGCGGCGCAGCCGAGCGCGCCAGCGTGACGTTGTTGGTGACTTCGGTGCTGCGGCCGGCCGCATCGAAGGCGACGACACGCAGCGCGTATGGGCCGTCGGCGTTACCGGTGTTGTCCCAGTTGTAGACGTACGGCGCCGACGTGTCGGTGCGGCGCAGATCTCCGTTGACGTAGAACAGCACTCGATCGACCCCGGCGCCATCGGTGGCATTCGCCTCGACCGCGATGGAGTCGATGAGCTGGCTGCCCGCAGCCGGATTCGTGATGGTGAGCGCCGGCGCCTCGCTGTCGATGAGCACACCGCCGCTGAGTGTGGCGTTGGCCACGACGCCACTGGCGTTGCGGAACTGCGCGTTCAGCGTCTTGCGACCGTCGCCCGCGGACACGGTGTACGGCACGCTGGCGCGACCATTGGTCAGCGACTGGAACGGCACGCCGACGAATGCATTGTTCTCGGCGATGCGGAAATCGATCGCGTTCAGGCAGGCCAGCAGCAGGTCGACGCTGCGCTGCTCGAAGTAGGTAGCCGGTGCGGCCAGGCGGATGCTGGGGTTCAGCAATGGTGCGCTGGTGAGCACGTTGCCGAAGTTGACGCCCGTGCTGATCGGGTCGCCCTGCCCTTGTGGATTCGTGGCGGTGTTGCGCGGGCCGGAGATGTGGCCCCACCAGTTGCCGGTGGCCTGGATGGGCGTGGCCGGCGTGAGGTTCGAGAGTGCGAACGAGGTATTGGCCTCGAACACCGAGTTGCCGATGGTCGGCGCACTGGCATTCGCCTCGATGCCGATGCCGTTGCGCATGAACATGGAACCGGTGATCGCCGGATTCGCGCTGGCGCCGAGACGCAGGCCCACCGCGCTGTCGGTGATCTGCACGAACTGCAGGGGCGGGTTGACGCCGCGCAGCGTGAGCGCGGCGCCCTCGTCGTCACCCGCGAAGCGGATCGTGCTGTCGCTGAGCGCGCTCTGTCCCGAGGACGCGCTGGATTTCTCCAGGCGCACACCACGCCAGTCGCCGGATGCCGCGGTCTGCGGCGTCGAGCTCACCGGCCCACCCGCCGCATCGTCACGCTGGCTGGTGAAGGTGACGCCTTGCCCAACCGTGATGCGGTCGCGTACCGCGAGTTCGGCACCGTCGCCGAATTTCACGACCACGCCGTCGGCGACGGTGAGGTCCGCCGCGGGTGCGCGCCATGCGAGGCCTGACAAAATGGCCACCGCCGCGAGCGCGAGTCGTGGCCTGGCAGTGTTGGCGATGCGTGCGTTCATGGGCTTCGGGTGACGAGTGCGGGTGGC
>Ga0315910_10000592_pt1 | contig 35709 bp, 34 predicted proteins | sample EdamamesoilMG_FD_204470 | JGI IMG/M metagenome (GOLD analysis project Ga0315910, IMG submission 204470) | Garden soil microbial communities collected in Santa Monica, California, United States - Edamame soil | ecosystem: Environmental > Terrestrial > Soil > Garden | place: USA: California...
TGGATCGCGGTGACGGGACGCCACATCTGGTACACGTACTTGCTTGCCTGCGCGGTCTGCACGCCGTCCATCATCGAGACGTTGAGCAGCGCGAACATGCGCGAGGACTCAATCAGGGACAGGTTGTTACGCATCGTCATGAAGCGGCCCACCTGGTTCCAGATGCCGGCCCAGTTGTCCTTGTAGCCGACGCTCGCCCAGAGCTTCGCCTGCAGTGTCTGCTCCTCGGTGCGCACGGAGCTGTTCACGCCGCCGATCGCCTTGATCTCGTTCAAGGCGTCCGCGTATTCCTGGCTGTTCAGCGTCGGGGGACGGCGCGGCAGGTAGTAATAAGGAGTGGGCAGGGCAAAGGGCTTGGCGTCTCCCGCCTGCACGAAGCCCGCAGCCGCGTTCGCCGGAGGCGTCGGCTGCCAGACACCCGGCAGCGCCGGAGGAGTGAACGTCTGCGGCGTGGCCCAGCCATCGGTGCTGCGCCATTCGAGGATCTTCTGCGCCACTTCACGACCCACCTGCGATCCGAGCTGTGCGCGGGCGGGATTGATCTTGGCGAGGCGCGCGGCGAGCGCGGCGTCGTACTTGGCGGCGCCGGTGGGCAGCAGCGCGGTCAGAACGTCGTGCGCCGCCTGTGCCGCGGCGGCTTCGCGCGAAGCGCCGTACCAGGCAGGAACGCGAACGCGATACGAGGTGTAGTTGCCATCGATCGAGTTCACCGCGTCGAACATCGCGATGTGCATCATCGCGTACGTGCGCGGCAGCGTGACGCCCGCGGAGGCGGGGATGGCGCCTTCGGCGATCGAGTTCCATTCCGTGACCACCGACGGGTCGTCGTTGGTACGGTATTGCGGGGGGCTACCCGCGTGGGCAGGCAGAAGCGCGCTGGCCGCAAGGCCCAGCGTCGCGAGAACAGGCTTCAACATGATCTGACTCCAGACTGAGGTGTGGTTGACGGCGCGCAAGATGAGGGCGTCGCGTGGAAGCCAGCGTGGTAGAGGCCGTGGGAAATGGGGACACTCCCCGTTTCCTGGAAATGGGGAGTGTCCCCATTTCCCTAACTACGGCGGTTGCCCTTTGGGAAGGAGATGATTCGCGAGGAGGACGAGCCGCCCGTGTGCCACACCTTGATGGTCCCGGGCTCGCGGTTCTGGCAGTTCGAACAGCGCCAGCGCGCGCCGGCCGGCAGCGGCAGGAATGCGACTTCGCGCTGTCCTTTGTGACCGCAACGGCGGCATTCGATGAAGATGGTGTGCGCCCCTTTCGCCATGGCCGGAGGGTACGTCGCGACACGATGTCCCCAGCAAGCACCGGGCCGGGGCACTGTATAAAGGCGCCGTATAAGCCGTAGGCCCCATGCTCGGGTGCTCGAAAATGGGGTGTAATTCACCCCTATGGTGGGGTTCATGAAGTTCACGCGCGGGCGGATCATTTTCCTGGCGAGCGTCCTGGCGCTGGTCATCGCGTACACGTTGTTCGGATTCTTCGGGGTTCCTCGACTGCTGCATTCGCGGGCGACCGAGTTCGTGGCGAAGGAGTACGGCCGCAAGCTCGAGCTCGGCGACATCCGGTTCAACCCGTTCACGTTGGTACTCCGGGTCCACGGGCTTTCGTTCCCCGATACCGAGGGGCAGCCGCTGGTTGGTTTCCGCGATCTCCTGGTCAACTTCAATGTGACGTCGTTGTTCCGGCTGGCGCCAAGCTTCGAGGCCATCGAGTTGAACGAACCCTTCACCGGCCTCGTCGTCCGCAAGGACGGCACGCTGAACCTCGTCGACCTGGCGCGTCCGTTCGACGCGCCGCCGGATCCGAATGCGAAGCCCTCGGAGCCGCTCAAGCTGTACATAGAGCGATTCCGCGTGGCAGCCGGTCGCGTGGACTTCGAAGACCGCGCGCGGGCGACGCCATTCCGTACGCGGCTCGCGCCGATCACGTTCGAGCTGCGCGACTTCGCGACGACGGGCGAGGCGGGCAATATCTATTCGTTGCGTGCGGCCTCGGCCGATGACGAACGCTTCGCGTGGAATGGCTCGTTCAGGACGACTCCCTTCACCTCCACGGGCAACTTCGAAGTCGCGAACCTGCGCGCGACCACGTTGTGGTCCTACCTGCGCGACGCACTGCCGTTCGAGCTCACGAGCGGCACGATCAACCTGCTGGGCGGCTACGACTTCGCGGCGAGCGACTCCGGGCTCAAGCTCAACGTGAAGGACGTCACCGCGACGGATCTGTCGTTAACGCTTCCCAAGGGGCAGCCCGACGACGTGAAGCTCGCGAAACTCGCGATCACGAACACTCGATTCGACCTGCTCCAGCGACGCGTCGACATCGAGAAGCTGAGCCTCTCCGGTGCCGCGCTGCGCGCGCGGCGGGATGCGCAGGGTGCAATCAATCTGCTCGGCATGCTCGGCGAGGACGATGCCACGGCTGCGGCTGAAGCCGCCGCCAGGGCCGAGGCCACCGCCACCGCGGGAACAGATACGGCGGCAGCGAGTGCCGGTCCCGCGTGGGTGGTGAATGCGCCCGACATCGTCGTCGACGCCACCCTGGACGTGGAGGACGGCCTCGTGAAGCCCGCGGCCACGTTCAAGCTCGCGCCCATCGACCTGAAGGTGGGTGGCTACAGCACGGCTCCCGGCACTCAGGTGCAGGTCGACGCCAACATCGGCATCGACGGCACCGCCAGCATCGCGGCCAAGGGGCAGGTGGCCTTGGACACGCCGGCGCAGTCGCTGCACCTCGACATCAAGGATTTCAACCTCGCGTCGCTTCAGCCGTATCTCGGCACGTATACGCAGATGACGCTGTCGCGGGGCGTGCTCAACGCTTCGCTCGACGCCAAACGAAACGAGGCCGATGTGCTCGACCTGGCCGGCACGGTGGACGTTGCGAAGCTGCACACCATCGATAACGCGCTGCGCCAGGAATTCATCACCTGGGATCGGTTGCAGCTCTCGGGCATCGAATATTCGTCGTCGCCCGCGCGGCTGCGCATCGCCACGGTCGCCGCCAACGCGCCGTACGCGCGGCTCATCATCGCGCCAGACCAGTCCATCAACGTGAGCAAGGTGTTGAGCGCGCCTGGCGGGAGCCAGCCTGCACCCATTCAAACGGTGGAAAGGCAGGCCGTCGACAAGGACGAGGGCCCGCGCGCCGCGCCGCCGCCCGCGATGCGCATGAGCATCGGCGCCGTCCGCATCGTCAACGGCGCCGCGAACTTCGCCGACTTCTGGATTCAGCCTAACTACGCCGTGAACCTGCACAACATGAACGGCAGCATCCTCGGGCTGTCGTCGGATCCGAAATCGCGCGCGAAGCTGGATTTCGAAGGCAAGGTGGATCGATACGCGCCCGCGAAGATTTCGGGCGACCTGAACCTGCTGTCCGCGGCGCTGTACACGGACATCAAGGTGAGCTTCAAGGGCGTGGAGATGACGTCCGTGACACCGTACTCCGGTCGCTTCGCGGGATACGAGATCGAGAAAGGCAAGCTCTCGATCGACGTGTCCTACCTGGTCGAGAACCGCACACTGACCGCCAGACAACGTTTCGTCATCGACCAGCTCGAGCTCGGCGAACGTGTGGAAAGCGAGGACGCCGTGCGCCTGCCGCTCAAGCTGGCCGTGGCGCTGCTGAAGGACAGCAACGGCGTCATCGACATCGATCTGCCGATGTCGGGCAGCCTCGATGATCCGCAGTTCCGCATGGGGCCGCTCATCTGGAAGGCGTTCGTCGGCCTCCTGTCGAAGGCCGCGACCGCGCCGTTCAAACTACTCGGCAGCCTGTTCGGCGGCGGCGAGGAGATGAACCTCATCGAATTCGACGCCGGCAGCGCGGCCCTGGACCCGGCGGCGCAGGAGAAAGTGGCATCCATCATCAAGGCGCTGACCGCGCGGCCGGGGCTGCAGCTGGAAGTGCCGGCCACCTGGTCGCCGGAGCTGGATGGCGCGGCCATATCGGCGCGCCGCATCGAAGGGCTGCTGCGGTCTCTGCCGAAATCCGACGAGCTGGCGCTCGCAGATCCGGCGCGGCGGTTCGACCTGCTGGTGAGCCAGTACCAGGCGGATTACGGTGCGAAGACGGCACTGCCGCCAGCCGCGTTGGCGCTCAACGCCGTAAAGAAGAATGATCGAACCCCGGATGCGATCGCGGCGGCGAACCAGGAGCTGGAAAAATCCATCGCGCAGAAACACGCGGTGACCGACGCCGATTTCGAGCAGTTGGGCCAATCGCGCGCACGCGCGATTCAGGATGCGTTGTTGGGAGCGGGGTCGCTCGACGCGACGCGGGTGTTCATCCTCGGCGGCAACCCCGCGGCGGCGGCCGACAACAGGAGAGTGCGCGTCGAGCTCAGTCTGAAGTAGCGGGGCGTCGCCCCGTAAAGAAGTGGCGGGGCGTTGGACGCCCCGCACGAGATCAGCCGCGCCGCTCGGCCTTCTTGGCCCGCTTCTCGGCGCGTTTTTCGTCAGGCGTTTTCTGCGCCTTCTTCTTGACGTTCTTCTTCTGGTCCATCCCTTTGCTCATGGCCATATCTCCGTTGCGATGACGGGGCGAGACTATCAGTTATGCAGGATTCCCGGCAGATCGAGCTTGTGTGTACGCGCCGCGTCGAGCGCGATCTCGTAGCCCGCATCCGCGTGGCGCATCACGCCGGTCGCCGGGTCGTTCCACAACACGCGGGCGATGCGCTTCGCTGCGGCGTCAGTGCCGTCGCAGACGATGACGACGCCCGAGTGCTGCGAGAACCCCATGCCGACTCCGCCGCCGTGATGCAGCGAGACCCACGTGGCACCGGACGCGGTGTTCAGCAGTGCATTGAGCAGCGGCCAGTCGGAGACGGCGTCCGAACCGTCACGCATGCCTTCGGTCTCGCGGTTCGGCGAGGCCACCGATCCGGAATCCAGGTGATCACGACCGATGACGACCGGCGCCTTGAGCTCACCCGTGCGCACCATCTCATTGAACGCGAGGCCCAGCCGGTGGCGGTCTCCGAGTCCCACCCAGCAGATGCGCGCGGGCAGTCCCTGGAACTGGATTTTCTGATGCGCCATGTCCAGCCAGTGGTGCAGATGCTTGTCGTCGGGCAGCAGGTCGCGCACCTTGCGATCGGTCTTGTAGATGTCACCCGGGTCGCCCGACAGCGCGACCCATCGGAACGGACCGACTCCGCGGCAGAACAATGGCCGGATGTAGGCCGGCACGAAGCCCGGAAAATCGAACGCGTTCTTCACACCTTCTTCGAGCGCCATCTGCCGGATGTTGTTGCCGTAGTCGACAGTCGGCACGCCGGCCTTCTGGAAGTCCAGCATCGAACGCACGTGGACGGCCATCGATGCCTTGGCGGCCTTCGCGGTGCCGGCTGGATCGCTGGCGCGCTTCTCGACCCATTGCTCCACCGTCCAGCCGAGGGGTAGATAGCCGTTCACCGGATCGTGCGCCGAGGTCTGGTCGGTGAGCAGGTCGGGGCGGACGCCGCGCTTGAACAAAGCGGGCAGCACTTCCGCGGCATTACCCAACAATCCCACGGAGATCGGCTTGTGGTCCTTGCAGGATTGCTCGATGAGTTTCAGCGCTTCGTCGATGTCGTCGGTGCCGTGGTCGAGGTAGCCGGACTTGAGGCGCATGTCGATGCGAGAACGCTGGCACTCGATGGCGAGACACGACGCGCCGGCCATGACGGACGCGAGTGGCTGCGCGCCGCCCATTCCCCCGAGACCCGCGGTCAGCAGCCACTTGCCTGCGAGGCTGCCGCCGTAGTGCTGGCGTCCCATCTCGACGAAGGTTTCATACGTGCCCTGCACGATGCCCTGCGAACCGATGTAGATCCACGAGCCGGCCGTCATCTGGCCGTACATCATGAGCCCCTTGCGATCGAGTTCGTTGAAGTGTTCCCAGGTGCTCCAGCGGGGTACCAGGTTGGAGTTGGCCAGCAACACTCGGGGTGCATCGGCGTGCGTCGGGAACACACCCACCGGCTTGCCGGACTGGATGAGCAGCGTCTGGTCCGCTTCGAGGCGCTTCAGCGTTTCGACGATACGGTCGTAGCTGTTCCAGTCGCGCGCGGCACGGCCGATGCCGCCGTACACCACGAGTTCCTCCGGACGCTCCGCCACGGCGGGGTCGAGGTTGTTCATGAGCATGCGCAGCGGCGCTTCGGTGAGCCAGCTCTTCGCCGAGAGCTGCGTGCCGGTGGCGGCGCGAATGACGCGCCCGGGAGAGACGCGGGGATTGTGAGTCATGCGGAATTACCAGCAGCAAAATTGACGCAGGTGTCCAGAATATCGCGCAGCCCGACGCGAAGCGTGGCGGCATGGGCATCGTCGAGTGCCGCGGGCCAGTTGGAGTCGGTCAACGCGCCTTCGGGTTCATGCAGATATCCGCGCATCGCAAGCTCCATTTGCACGGCATGAATGCCGTTTTGCGGCTTGCCATAGTGGCGCGTGATCCAGCCGCCACGGAAACGGCCGTTGGTGACGTGGTCGAAACGGGTGGCCGCACAGATCTTCTCGATGCGCGAGGTGAGTGCCGCATCGCAACTGGCGCCGCTGTTCGTGCCGATGTTGAACTGCGGCAGCGTACCGTCGAAGAGCCGGGCCACGTGCGAGCGGATGGAGTGTGCGTCGTACAACACCACGCGCGGGTGTTTCGCGCGCAGGCGTTTCAGCTGGGCGTCGAGCGCCGCATGGTAGGGGTCGAAGTACGCGATGCGCCGGCGAGCAATCTCCTCGGCGTCCGGTTCGTGTCCGCGCGAGTACAGCGGTTCACCATCGAAGGTCTCGACGGGGCAGAGGCCCGTCGTGGCCTGCCCGGGGTACAGCGACGCGCCGGACGGATCGCGGTTCACATCGATGACGGTACGCGAGAGCGCGGTGCGAACGGTCGTGGCGCCGATCTCGCGCGCGAAGTCGTACAACACGTCCACCCAGTAGTCGGCGTCTTTTCGCGCCAGCCACGGTGACACGAGGTGGGTTTCGAACGACGCGGGAATCTCGGTGCCGGTATGCGGGAAGCTGACCACGAGCGGCGCATCGCCAGGGTGGATTGCCAGCCATTCGTGCGCGGCGCTCATTGTCCCTTCCAGATGCGCGCATGCAGGGGATTCAGCCCCATCGCGCAGACCAGTTCCGCCGGACGCTCGAGGTTCCAGATGGCCAGGTCACATTGTTTGCCGGGCTCGAGTGTGCCCACGCGCCGCGAAAGTCCCAGCGCCTGCGCGGCCGCCCGCGTGACGCCGATGAGGCATTCGTCGACCGTCATGCGGAACAGAGTCGCCGCCATGTTCATGGCCATGAGTATCGAGGTCAGCGGCGAGGTACCGGGATTGCAGTCCGTGGCAATGGCCATCGCGACCTCGTGCTGGCGCAGCAGGTCGATGGGCGGCAAGCGCGTCTCGCGCAGGAAATAGAACGCGCCAGGCAGCAATACCGCCGCGGTGTGCGCGTCGCGCATGGCTTCGATGCCGGCCTCGTCGACAAACTCGAGGTGATCCGCCGACAACGCCCGGAATGCGGCCGCCATGGCGGCGCCGTGCATGTTGGAGAGTTGTTCGGCGTGCAGCTTGACGCGCACGCCCTGGAGATTCGCTGCATTGAAGACGCGTTTGGTCTGCTCCAGTGAAAAACCGATGTGTTCGCAGAAGGCATCGACGGCGTCGACGAGCCCTTCCTTGACCAGGGCCGGAAGCATGTTTCCGCAGATCTCGGTGATGTAGTCGTCGGCGCGTCCGGCGAACTCGGGAGGCAATGCGTGCGCGCCGAGGAACGTCGTGCTCACTCCGAAGCGACGTTCGCGTGCCAGGGCTCGGGCCGCGCGAAGTTGTTTGCGCTCGTGTTCGAGAGAGAGGCCGTATCCCGACTTGATCTCGACGGTGGTCACGCCTTCGGCGAGCAGCGCATCGAGCCGCGGTAGCGCCGCCGACACCAGGGATTCTTCAGTCGCCGCACGCGTGGCATTCACGGTGGAGAGGATGCCGCCACCCTGGCGTGCGATTTCCGCATAGGAAACACCGTCGAGTCGCTGCTCGAACTCATGGGCACGACTGCCGGCGTACACCAGGTGCGTGTGGCAGTCGATGAGACCGGGCGTGACGAGCCGCCCCTGGCAGTCGATGTCCTCGGCTGCGGAGAAAGCTGACGCATCGCGCGCGGGACCGGCATAGACGACGAGCCCGTCACGGCAGGCAACGAGGCCGTCGGCGACCAGCCCCAGTCCCTCGGCGCCTGCGAGTGTCGCGAGGTGAGCGTTGCGCCAGATGCGGTCACAGTGCATGGGCGGCACGATATAGATGAGTGGACTGTGCCGCCAGAGGCCGAGGCTATACTCGCGCCACGCAGGAGGGAGCCCGCGATGAAACTGCTGTTGACGCTGTTCATGTTTGCCACGTTGACGGCCAGCGCCGCCGATTCGCCGCCGGCCCATCCGATGAACGATCGCTGGGGGCGGGTGCGTTTCCTGCTGGGCACGTGGGAGGGCACTGCGACGGGCCAGCCGGGCAAAGGCACGGTGGAGCGTACGTACGAAATCGTGCTGGACGGGCAGTTCATCGAGGAGCGCAACATCAGCCGCTACGAAGCGAAGCCGGGTGCGGCCCCCGAAGTCCATGAGCACCGTGGGTTCCTGAGCTACGACAAGACGCGCAGGACGTTCATGCTCCGCCACTTCCACGAAGAGGGCTTCGTGAATCTCTATGCGCTCAACACCGACAAGAGCATGGCCGGGTACCTGATCTTCGACAGCGTGAACTTCGAAAATTTCAGCAACGAGTGGAAGGCGCGCGAGAGTTACGATGTGATCTCGCCCGACGAGTTCGTCGAGATCTTCGAACTGGCCGAACCGGGCAAGGATTTCGTCGAATACAGCCGCAACCACTTCAAGCGCAAGAAATAATCGTGGCATTTCATTTCTTGACCGCACTGTTGCCCGAGGGCTGGGCGAAGAACGTTCGCGTGGAAATCGCGGCGGGGCACTTTGCCAGCGTGGAACGCGACGCAGAGCCACGGCCGGAAGATGAGCGCGTATCCATCGCTTTGCCAGGCATGTGCAACGTGCACAGCCACGGATTCCAGCGCGGCATGGCCGGGCTCACGGAATTCCGCGGGCCGGATGCGGACAATTTCTGGAGCTGGCGCTCGCTGATGTATCGCTTCGTGGGGCGCATGACGCCCGACGACATCGGCGCCATCACCGCGCAGGCCTACGTCGAGATGCTGGAAGGGGGATTCACGCGCGTCGGCGAGTTTCACTACGTTCACCATGATCCGGCGGGCAAGCCCTATGGAAATCCGGCCGAGACTGCCATCCACGTGGCATCCGCGGTGGCGCGCACGGGTATCGGCCTCACGCTGCTGCCGGTGTTCTACGCGCACGGCGGCTTCGATGGCGCGAAGCCGACGGAAGGCCAGCGACGCTTCGTGACCTCGCTCGATGAGTTCGCGCGACTCATGGAAGCCGGTCGGAAGATCGTGAGTTCGCTTGACGGCGCCAATCTCGGCGTCGCGCCCCATTCACTGCGCGCGGTCACGCCGGAAGAATTGGAACGCGTCGTCCCACTGGCCGGCGCAGGTCCCGTGCACATTCACGCGGCCGAACAAACCGGCGAGGTGGAACAGTGCGTCGCGTGGTCCGGCGCGCGGCCCGTGCAGTGGTTGCTCCAGAACGCGAACCTCGACAGTCGCTGGTGCCTCGTGCACTCGACGCACCTGACGGACGAAGAGTGCGCAGGTCTCGCGGTCAGCGGCGCGGTGGCCGGGTTGTGTCCCATCACCGAAGCGAATCTCGGCGATGGAATTTTTCCGGCGCCGGCATACTTCGGCGCGGGCGGCGCGTTCGGTATCGGCACGGATTCCAACGTGTCGATCGGCGTGGCCGACGAACTGCGCCAGCTCGAATACAGCCAGCGGCTGCGTGATCGCTCGCGCAACGTCGTCGGTGCCGCGGATGCGCGCTCGACGGGTCGCGTGTTGTTCGAAGGGGCGGTTCGCGGCGGATCGCAGGCACTGGGCGTCGGCGCGGTCACCGGCATCGCGGCCGAAGCCGCGGCGGACTTCGTCTCGCTGAATGCGGAGTCGCCCGCGCTCATCGCACGAGAGGGCGACGCGTTGCTCGATAGCGTGATATTCGCAGGCGGCGCCGGCTGCATCGACGGCGTGTGGCGCGCGGGGCGGAAGCTCGTATCGGAAGGAAAGCACATCGAAAGGGACCCGGTGGCCCGCGACTTCCAGGTGACTCTGCGCAAGTTGCTCCGGCCGGACTGAGCTCCACGTCGCCTGACTAATTCGCAGGCGGCCGCTTGGTCTGAGGACCGAGGAAATCACGCTTCCCGATGCCGACGCCGTTGTGCCGGAGAATCGCGTACGCCGTGGTGAGATGGAAAAAGAAGTTGGGCTGCGCGTGCTGTACGAAATAGTCCGCGCCGGTCATCCATTCGCCTTTCCATCGAGGCTGGCTCACGACGCGCGTGGCGGCGCCGTCGAAATCCTGCGCGGAGAATCCGTCGAGATAGGTAATGACGGAACGCACACGTGCCTGCAGTTCGTCGAGCGTCTGTTCCGTGTCGGGCTGGGATTCGGCGGGCTTGCCGCCGAGGAATGACGCCCCGAGCTTCGCGGAGTCACAGCAGATCTGGACCTGGCGGGCGAGCGGAAACTGGTCGGGCGCCAGGCGCAATCCCACGAACACGTTCGGGTCGAACGACTTCGATTTTGCATATTCCCCGGCGGTGCCGAGCCACTTGTCGAGCTGGCCCAGCTGCTTTTTCATCTGCACGAACATTTCGGTGTACATGGCGCGCGATCTTAAACGCTTCCGGCGCCGGCGTGAAATGTTGTCCCGCGGGAGGAGTGGACACGGCCGTGCGCGCAGCGTCGGGCGAGACATGCGCTTTCTCCGCTGGAATGTCAGGACAGCCGCGTGTCACCGGTGTCATGAAATTCCTGTCTTCGAGTCATTGCTGAAAGCGTTTTCACTAGCTAGACGCTGCCGGGTGGATAGTGAGACGCAGCCGACAGATTGGGACGAATTCAGCGCACCGCAGGGCAAGGCGGCCGATATTCCCCCTCGGGTCGTGCAAGACTTTTCGGGTCCCAGGGAGGGTTCTCAGTGTCCGAGTCAGGTGATACCAGCACGTCGCAGCTGTCGCAGCACGCGTTGTCCATTCGGTTCCTCACGCGCGCGCAATCGGACGTTGCACAGATGCGTGCGTGCCTGCCCGAAGAGCCCATGGCGCTCGAGCCCCCGGCCATCGCGCACATCGAACGTCTCGCGCACAAGCTGGCGAGGGGCGCCGAAGCGTTCGGGTTCAAGGAAATCGACGCCATCTGCGGCGCCATCGAACTCATGACACAGCCGGGTCCGCGTCTGGGCGCGCGCGAGCGCATCGCGCTGTGCATGCGCCTGGCCGACCGCATGTCGGCACTCTCTATCTACGTGGAATACGAACTTGCCGAGAAGGAAGCGAAGTTCGTGCCGGAAGAACTGCCGATGTCGATGGCCCTGCCGGGCTTCGGCGCGAAGCGGAAATGAATCATGGTGCCGGGTGGGGAAAGTGTGGAGTCAAGGCACTCCCCACTTTCCCCACCCGGCACCTTAGACCGAGAGGCGGCCCGTCGAGTCGCCGTGGCTTTCGACGTTCTTCGTTCCCATGGCATCGGCCATGGTGAGGAACAGGTTGGTGATCGGCGCGTCGGCCGCCTTCACGTAACGGCCCGGCTTCATCGCGCCGCTGCCGCCGCCCGCCAGCACGATGGGCAGGTTCTCATGCGTGTGGCGGTTGCCATCGGCATTGCCTGATCCATAGAGAATCATGGAGTGGTCGAGCAGGGACTTCCCATCGACGTCCTCGGTGCCCTGCATCTTCTCCAGGAACTTCGCGAACCGCGTGACGTACCAGCGGTCGATGAGCTGCACTTTCTCGACGATGTCGGGCGTGTTCTTGTGATGCGAGAGGTCGTGGTGACCGGACGCGATGCCGATGTCGGCGAAGCTGCGGTTGCTGCCTTCGCGCGAGATCAGCAGCGTCGCGACGCGCGTCGAATCGGTCTGGAATGCGAGCGCGAGCATGTCGAACATCAGCGCCACGTGTTCCTCGTAGCTGTCGGGAATGCCCGCGGGCGCGTCGATATCCGGGTTGTTCACTTTCAGCCGCGTGGAGTTGTCGATGCGCGTTTCGATCTCACGCACGCTCGTGAGGTACTGATCGAGCTTCTGCCGATCGCGGCCATCGAGTTTCGCGTTCACGGAACGGGCGTCGTCGAGCACGAAATCGAGAATCGACTTCTGCTCGGCCTGCCGGCGCTTGAGATTGCCCACGCGTTCACGCGGGCTGCCCGAGCCGAACAGGCGCTCGAACACGAATCGCGGATTGTGCTCGGGTGACAACGGCTGATTGTGCGAACGCCAGGCGAGGTTGTATTCGTATGCGCACGCGTAACCCGAATCACAGTCGCCGGACTTGCGCACCGCGTCGCAGGTCAATTCGAGCGACGAGAATCGCGTGAGATGTCCGATCTGGTTTGCGACCACCTGGTCGATGGAAACGCCGGCTCGAATATCCGCGCCCGCCGTCTTCTTGATGCGCACGCCCGTGAGGAACGTGCCGCTGGCGCGCGCGTGATCTCCCGCGCCGTCGGGACCGGCGTTCGCGGAGAGATCCGTCAGGCCGGAAATGACCTGGAGCTGCTGGTGGACGTTCGCGAGCGGCGCGAGCGTGGGCGAGAGCGTGAAGGCGCCGCCCGGTTCACCCGCGGGCCAGAACGCTGAAGGAATGATGCCGTTCGGCACATACACCACCGCCATGCGTGTCGGTGCCGCGCGGCTCGCGCCGTGAGCGAGCGAGCTGAACGCGGGCAGGGCGATACACGCCCCCAGGCCCTGGAAGAAGTGACGACGACTGAAGCTGGCGTGCCGCTCGGCGGCCTGGATGTGGTTCATGTCAGTTAGCTACTGTGGCGGTGGCCTGGATTCGCATCTTCTGGAACGGCGCGGATTCGATGACGCCCATCAACATTGCAGAAAACTGGCCATTGCTGGCGTTGAGGCGCTTCACGATACCGTCAATGGTTTCCACGTCGTAGTACTCGGTTCCGCGCCCGGACGCATACGTGAGGAGCTTGCGCGTCAGCGTCGCGTAGAACTCCTGGCGATGGTCGTTGGCGAGGATACGCTTGAGCTCGGCGACGCTGTTGAAGGTTTCGCCGGTGATGAGGTTGCCCTGGGCCGCGATGGGCTGTTTGCGTTCGGTGTCGCGCCACATGCCCAGCGCATTGAAGTTCTCGAACGCGAGACCGATGGGATCCATGCGGTTGTGGCAGGACGAGCACGCGGGATTCTCGCGATGCACCTTGAGGATGTCGCGCAGCACCGGCTCGTGCGTCTTGATGTCACCTTCACTGGCCTCCAGCGCCGGCACGTTCGCGGGCGGCGGCGGTGGCGGGGTGCCGAGGAAGTTCGCGAGCACGAACAGGCCTCGCTTCACGGGCGAGGTGCGATCCGGATTCGACGTGACGAACAGCGCGCTCGCCTGCGTGAGCACGCCGCCGCGAGGACTGCCCGCCGGCAACGTGACCTTGCGCATTTCCTCGCCGGTGACGCCGGGTATGCCGTAGAGCGTCGCGAGCTTCTCGTTGACGAAGACGTAGTTGCTGTCGATGAGCTCGGTGACGGGCCTGTCGTCGCGCATGACGTAGTCAAAGTAGGACTCGGTCTCGCGGCGCATCGCCTTGCGCATGTCGTTGTTGAAGTCCGGCTTCGAATCGACGAGCTTGTCGATGAACTCCGCCAGCCGCTTGGCCGTGGCTTCGTCCTGGGCGCGCCACGCGGTGCGCAGGTCGCGCAGCGATTGTTCTTCGCCCGCGTCGCGGATGTAGATTTCGCGCGGATTGCTTGCAATGCCTTCGACGTCACGGGCCTGCAGCCACTGGCCCGTGAAATTGCGCGCGAGATTCTCGGCGCGCGGATCGGCAAGCAGGCGTTTGACCTGGGCCGGCAGATTGCGGCGCAACTCGCCGCGCGACGCGAGCTTCATGAGTTCGTCGTCGGGCATCGTCGACCACAGGAAATAGGAGAGTCGCGAGGCCAGCGAATATTCGTCGACGTCGGCCACGATGGCGCCCGGTGCATGCGAGGCAGGCGTCTCGAGCCGGAACAGGAAGCGCGGAGATGACAGCACTGCGGCCATGGCGTGCGCGACACCTTCTTCGAAGGTCTGGCCCGACTCGCGGCAATAGGTCTCGGCCAGGCCGGCCAGGCGCGATCCCATGTCGTCGCCCGCCTCGAAGGGACGGCGGTATGCCTTCTGCGCAAATGCCGTCAGCAATTCATTCGCATACGCGCGACGTTGTTTGAGGCCATCGGGCACGGCGCGCGGGAAGAACTTTTCGTAGTTCTCGGTTTTCACCCACTGGCTCTTTTCCAGCGGGCCTTCGACTCTCACCTTGTGGATGAAGAGATCGATGATGGTTTCCTTCTTCAGCTCCGGCACCGTGGGTTGAAGCTCGATGGTCACGGTGTGATCCGCGACGGGCCACTGGTAAGTGGACTCGACGACGAATGCCCTTTCGTCGTGGTAGGCGAGTTCCTCGTTGCGGACTTCCTGCCCATCCACCTTGACGATGAGACGAGCCTTGCCGGGATCGGGCGTGTAGGCGCCATTGACCTCGAGGTCGAGCTTCAGTCGGTATGTGCCGGCGATGGCCGTATTGAAAGTAGCGGAGACATTCGACGGCTCGTTGAACGTGAGCTGACGCTTGCCCCATTTCAGTTTCGCGTTCCGGCCCTCGAAAGCCATGCCCCTGATCGTCTGCTCCGCAGGCTTGCGCGGAGCCGTCGGCACGGCCTGGGCCACGACGGCCTGCGCCGCTGCGACGTACTTCTCCATGAGCATTGGAGACATGGTGAGCGCGTCACCGATGTTGTCGAAGCCGAAGCCCGTGTCATCGGGCGGGAATTCGTGGTCGGTGTTGTAGTCCACGCCCAGCAGGTCGCGCACGGTGTTGCGATATTCGACGCGATTGAGTCGACGCACGGTGACGCGGCCCGGATCCGGATTCGCGGGGTCGATACGGAATACGCCGTACTTGATCCAGTGCTCGAGCCTGGCTTGTTCGGCGGACGACAGGTGCGGCTTCTGTTCCGCCGGCATGAGGCCGGCGCGGGTGTTGTTCAGCACGCGCAGCCAGAGATCGGGCTGCAGGATCTGGTCGTCGGTTTCGAGGGAGTCGAAGGCGACCTTGCCCTTGTCGTAACCATCCCCGTGGCATTCGTAGCAATGCTTCTCGAGGATGGGCGAGATGACGTTTCGGTATTCGGTGATTGTCGAATTCGGGCTGGAAGTTGCAGCCTGGGACACCGAGGCCATGGTCCCGACAAGAGTCGCAATGATGCTGCGCGAGAATTTGAAAGACACCAGCGACAGGCCCTCGAGTGAAAAACAAAGCGCATTTTGCGGGTTTTGTGAGGGTCAGTCACGGGACAGGTGTAGGACAAAAGTCGAAGGGGACTCTCTGATGCCCTCGGCGGGGCCCCGGCCGGGCAGTCATTCAGATTTTATTCAGGAGAATCGTTTATAAAGTCGCGTCGTCTTTCATGAGGTATGAGTCTTATGCCCCGCACATTGTTCCGATCCGTGATCGTCGTCGCGTTGCTCATCCCGGTGGTGCATGCCGCCACGCCCGTGGAAACGCAGAAAGCGCGTCACGAGCACTACGAGAAACTGGGCAAGGCCTTCAAGGCCGTCCGCGACCAGACGAGCACGGACTCGCCGGATTACGCGGTGCTGCTGCAGAACGCGGAAATCGTGAACGAAGCGTCGATCAACCAGCAGCAGTGGTTCCCGAAGGGCACGGGCCCGGAAGCGGGCAAGACTCGCGCGCTGCCCGAAATCTGGACCAAGCCGGCGGACTTCGAAGCCGCGCAGAAGATGTTTTCCGACAGGGCGCCGAAGTTGTTAGCGGCCGCGAAGGCGAAGGACGTTGATGCCGTGAAGGCCGCGTTCAAGGATCTCGGCGGCGCCTGCAAGAACTGCCACGACGCGTTCCGCGCGCCCGAACATTGATCCTGGATAGCAAGTCGCAATGACGGATGTCGATTCGCCGCCACCTTCGCCGGAAGGGGCGGCGCGCATTCGCGTCTGGGATCTCCCGACGCGTATCACTCACTGGCTGGTCGCCCTGCTGGTGGCCATCTCGTGGTGGACGGCCGAAACCGGCCGTCTCGAGTGGCACCGGTGGAGTGGTTATACGCTGCTGGGGCTGGTGATCTTCCGCCTCTACTGGGGGTTCGTCGGGAGTTCGACCGCGAAGTTCGCCGGCTTCGTGCGTGGACCCCGGGCCATCAAGGGTTATCTCCAGGGCGGCTGGACCACCACCGCCGGCCACAATCCACTGGGGGCGCTCAGCGTGGTTGCGCTGCTCGTGTTGCTCGTGGCGCAGATCACGCTCGGATTGTTTGCCGTCGACGTCGATGGCATCGAGTCCGGACCCTTGTCGTTGTACGTGAGCTTCGAAGCAGGGCGAGTGGCGGCTCACTGGCATTGCGACCTGTTCAACGTGTTGTTAGGGCTCATCGCTCTGCACATCATCGCGGTGCTCTACTACGTGTTCTTCAGGAAGCAGGCGCTGGTCGCCGCGATGGTGCATGGCGAGCGCGCGTATCCGCCGCCGCCACCCGCGCCGGTGCAGCCTGCCTCGTTGCTTCGCCTGATCATCGGCATCGTGATCGCCGCGGCGATCACGTGGGCCGTGACCCGCGCTTTCAGGTTCTGAACTCATGGTGCCGGGTGGGGATGGGGAGAGGACTCCCCACCCCCACCCGGCACCGTCTCTCGGTTCAGGCGTCGAGGATCGGTTCGAATCCTCCGTAGATCATGCGTTGGCCATCGAACGGCATCTTCATGTCCTTCGTTCGCGGATCGGCCATGAATTTTTCCCAGCCCTGGTCGCGCGCCTGCTTGTCAGGCCACTCCACCCACGAATAGACCACGCGTTCATCGTTCTTCGCCTGCACGGCGCCTTTGTAATCGGTGACCTTGCCGTCCGGCACATCGTCGCCCCAGGCATCGACGGTGCGCGTGGCACCGTACTCCTTGAGGATGGCGGCGTGTTTGTCAGCCATCTCGCGGTATGCAGCCTGGTTTGCCGCTGGCACGGGAATCACGCAGCCATCGATGTAGCCGGCTTTTCCGGTGGCGCCCGTGTCGTTGATGGGTGTGAAGCCGCCCCAGATCATGCGCTTCCCGTCGAAGGGCATCGACTTGCCCATGTCCTTCATCGATGGATCATTCATCATCTGTTCGTTCGCGCGATCGCGCGTGGCCTTGTCCGGATACTCGAGCCACGAAAAGATGATTTCCTCGCCGGGCTCGGCCTTCACGGATCGCTTGAAGTCCGTGACCTTGCCGTCCGGCACATCGTCGCCCCAGTTCTCCACCATGCGAGTCACGCCGAGTTTCCTGAACATCGGCAATGCGGCGGCGGCATGTTTTCGATACGCGTCCTTGTTGGCGCGCGGCACCGCAGCAACAAATCCTTCGATGTACGACATGCATTTCTCCTTGCCTGGTGTTGGAGGTGTTTCGACGCACGGGGAGTTCGCATGTTCCGTGGTCGCAGGACATCGCTCCGCGGGATTCTGGCGGTCTCGCGGTGTCCTACGCGCGGCCGGCGAGCGCGGTCTCTTGTCGGCCGACACCTCCTTTTCGATCCGCTCGAGTGTCGAGGTCGAGTCCACGCACGCCGATGTCAGCGCGGTCGCAGTTCAGGTCTATTAGGGGCGCATGAATTACGAAATTTATTGCGGCCCGCGACGATGCGTTCGTGCGCTGGCGCCCGGCGAAACGCCGCCCCTGGGAGCTCATCTCGTCACGACCTGGCACGGATACACCCATCACGGGATCTACGTCGGTGACGGGAACATCGTTCACTACGGTGCGTTGATGTACGACGTGATCCGCAAGCCCGTCGAAGAAGTGTCGATGGACGCGTTCGCCGAAGGGAGGCCCGTGTTCGTCGTCACCCATTGCGAGGGTTCGTTCGAAGCCGCGGAAGTGATCCGGCGCGCGCGATCACGCCTTGGCGAAAAGAAGTATCGCCTGCTCAGCAACAACTGCGAGCACTTCGTCGAGTGGTGCCTGCATGACCAGCACCGAAGCTTCCAGGTCGAAGTGGCGCTGCAATTCCCGCGATGGTTCGGCGAGCGGATCCTGGCCGCGTTCCTCAAGTGGGCGAAATGGGGTCAGACCCCATTTGCTAGGAAATGGGGCCTGACCCCATTTTCGACGTCAGCGTCGGGGGCGCGCGGCAGCGTGGGACGCAGCGGCGGCGCGGGCGCTCCGCCGCAGGGTGTCTAACAACTGCTGCTGGGTGCTGGTGGGGCGCCAGTTGCGCCGCAGGGTCAGACCGATGGATCGCACGACGTCGCCGGCCGGGTGGGGCAGCGCCACGAGTAATCCCGCCTGAAGCTCGTAATGGATCTGGTGCGCCGACAACAGCATCACATGGTCGCTTTCGAGCAGGAATGCGCGCGCCGCCGCCATTGAATTGCACTCGAGAGGTGGACTTTGCTGCTCGCGCCCGGTCAAGGCAATCAGCGCATTGAAATGCACGCGCAAGGGCGAGCTGGGTCGTGGCGCTATCCACTCGTATTGACCGAGCGCGGCAGCGGTCACGCGTTGCCTCTGCGCCAGCGGATGACGCGCCCGCACGACGATCGCGAGCGGATCGTCGAACAGATGCTCCTGGACCACGTCCGCACTCGGCGCCGGATCGCGCAACGCGCCGATCAGGATGTCGGATTCACCCGACCGCAAGCCCGCCAGAAGATGTTCATACGTACCGTCGACGATGGCGACACCATGCCGCGGATGCTGCTGGGTGAACTCGAGCAGCGTCGCCGGCAACAGATAACTTCCCGCGAGCGGCAGCGCACTGATGACGGTGCGCCCCGATTCGCCGCCGCTCAGCGCGTGCACCTCCGCACGCGCCTGTTCGATCTCGGCAAAAGCGAGGCGCGCGCGGCGCGCCAGCTCGGCCGCTTCACGCGTGGGGGAGATGCCGAAGCTCGTCTTCTCGAATAGCGGCACGCCGAGCAGCCGTTCGAGCTCGCGCGCCGAGCGATGAATGCTCGGCTGCGAGAGGTGACGCGCGCGGGCCGCGACGCTGAAATTGCCGTGTTCGACCACGGCGCCCAGCGCGTCGAGTTGTCGAGAGCGCACGAGCCTTTCCACGTCGGAGCGGCCGGCCCCCGAATGACGCGTGGTCGCGTTGACCGCATCCCGCAGCTGTCCCAGCGAGCGTTCGATGCGCGCGAGACAGATCTCGCCGGCAGGCGTCAGGGACACGCCCGTGGTACGCCGCAGCAGCAGCGGGGCGCCGAAATATCGTTCGAGACCCGCGATCGCCTGCGTCACCGCGGGTTGCGAAATGTGGACGGAGCGTGCGGCCGCGCTCACGCTGCCCAGGCGGGCGACTTCACGAAAGGTGTGCAGGTGACGCAAATTGGTGTGCATGGCAGCAAGCCTACACCTATAGCGTTTACTTATGGCACCGGACGATTTCCGATTGGCTGCAAGAGGAACGCCGGGCGGAGAATGCGGGCTCGACAACGAGGGGTGACCGATGTCGGTGGTCGTCAGAAACAGGGAACGCGCCGAGCGCGGGGTCGTCGAGGCGCTCGCGGCTTTTGGCGTCGCAACGATCCACGAAGCGCAGGGGCGCGTCGGCCTCATGGCTCCGTACATGCGGCCCATCTATCCCGGCGCGCTCGTTGCGGGCAGCGCCGTCACGGTGAGTGTTCCGCCGGGCGACAACTGGATGATTCACGTCGCCGTCGAGCAATGTCAGCCCGGTGACATTCTCGTAGTTGCGCCCACGTCGGCCTGCGACTGCGGTTACTTCGGCGATCTGCTCGCCACGTCGCTCCAGGCGCGTGGGGTGGTCGGACTCATCATCGAAGCGGGCGTGCGCGACGTGCGCACGCTGACGGAGATGCGTTTTCCCGTGTGGTCGCGTTACATCTCGGCGCAGGGAACCGTGAAGGCGACGCTCGGCGACGTGAACCGGCCTCTCGTCTGCGCGGGTGCGCTCGTGAATCCCGGCGATGTCGTGGTGGCCGATGACGACGGCGTGTGCGTCGTGCCTCGCCAGCGTGTCGAGACGGTGTTGGCCAATTCGCGCGCGCGCGAGCAGAAGGAAACAGCGACCCGCGCGCGCCTCGCGGCCGGAGAGCTCGGCCTCGATGTATACGACATGCGCAAGGCGCTCGCGGCAAAAGGGCTCACTTACCAGGACGGCAAAGACTGATGCTCACGGGGATTCCATGCACCCTGATGCGCGGCGGAACGTCGAAAGGACTCTATTTCCATGCGGCGGACCTGCCGCCGGATCGCGAACTGCGCGATCGCGTGTTGTTGGCCGCCATGGGCTCTCCCGACGTGCGACAGATCGACGGCGCGGGCGGTGCGCATCCGCTCACCAGCAAGGTCGCCGTCATTTCAAGGTCGACGCGTGAGGGCGCCGACGTGGACTACCTGTTCCTTCAGGTGGTCGTCGATCGCGCCGAAGTCAGCGACAGCCAGAACTGCGGCAACATCCTCGCGGGAGTCGGTCCCTGGGCCATCGAGAACGGCCTGGTGCCCGTCGCGGGATCGATGACACCCGTGCGCATTCACATGGTGAACACCGGCAGTCTTGCGGTGGCGCACGTGCCCACACCGCAAGGCGCCGTGGAGTACGAAGGTGAGGCGCGCATCGATGGCGTCCCCGGCACGGCCGCGCCCATCGCGCTGGAATTCCTCGACGTAGCCGGTTCGAGCAGCGGTTCGCTGTTGCCCACGGGCTCCGTGACCGACACTTTTGAAGGCATCGAAGTCACCTGCATCGACAATGGAATGCCCGTGATCATCGTGCGCGCGGCAGATCTCGGGGTGACGGGCGCCGAGTCCCCGGCGCAGCTTGAGGCAAACACAGCGCTCGCGGCGAAGGTCGAGCGCCTGCGCCTGCACTTCGGGCCGCGCATGAATCTCGGCGACGTGGCGCGAAAGACCGTGCCGAAAATCAGCCTCGTCAGCGCGCCCCGGCACGGCGGTACGGTGAGCACCGCCACTTTCATTCCCCATCGCGTGCATGAAGCGATCGGCGTGTTGGGCGCGGTGAGCGTCGCGACGGCGTGCGCGATCCCCGGTTCAGTTGCCGCAACGGTGGCGCGGCCCAAGGGCGACGCCGGCCGGCGAGTCGAAGTGGAACACCCGAGCGGGTTCTTCACCGTTGATGTGGAAGTCGAGCGCGGCGAATCCTTCGTCGTGCGTGGCGCCGCGCTGTTGCGCACGGCACGAAAGATCCTGCGTGGCGATGTGTTCGTGCCCGGCAGGATCTGGAGCCGCGCATGACGGCACTCTCCACATGCCTGGTCGGCCTTGGTGAAGTGGGGCAGGCGCTCGCGCCCGATCTCCTCGTCCGCGTCGCCCAGCTGACGGCGTGGGACCTCAAGTTCGTGGACCGCCACAGCGCGCCCAGCCGCGCCGCGGCGCAATTCAACGTCCTCGTGGCGCCCGACGTCCGGCAGGCTGTGGCGGGAGCAGACCTCGTCATCAGCGCCGTGACGGCCGCGCAGACGGGTGACGCCGCGAGTTCGGTCGCCCCGCACCTGAAACCGGGCGCCTTTTACTTCGATCTGAATTCCACGTCACCTTCCGCGAAAAGCCGGGCGGCCAACATCATCGATTCCGCCGGCGGCCGATTCGTCGAAGCGGCCATCATGTCGCCCATCTCGCCCCGGCACGCCGCATCGCCGATGTTGTTAGGGGGGCCGCACGCCTCGGAGTTCCTGCCGCTCGCGCGCGAGCTGGGTTTTTCCGGAGCCGAGATGTTCTCCGAAAAACTGGGCGCCGCGTCGGCGGCGAAGATGTGCCGCAGTGTCGTCATCAAGGGGCTCGAGACGCTCATGATCGAATCGCTTCTTTCCGCGCGTCACTACGGCGTCGACGGCGCCGTACTCGAGTCGCTGCGCGCGTTGTTCCCGGGAGACGGCGCCACGGCGACGCCGCGTTACATGATTTCGCGCGCGTTGATCCATGGGCGGCGTCGCGCGGAGGAAATGCGCGAGGTCGCTCGCACGGTCGAAGATGCCGGTGTGTCTTCGCGCATGAGCAGCGCCTGCGCGGAGTGGCAGGACTGGGCCTCGCATCATGCCGAAGCCGCCAACGAACCCGACATCGCGGTGATGCTCGACTCCTTGCTGGCCGCGCGAGGGGGCGCGAAATGATCATCGACTGCCACGGCCACTACACCACGGCGCCGGAGCCGCACCAGAAGTTCCGCGAGGCACAGCTCGTGCGGATCAAGGATTCGACGCTGCCGGCGGCGACACCTTCGCCCATCAGCGATGACGAGATCCGCGAGTCGATCGAGACCAACCAGCTCCGCCTTCAGCGCGAGCGTGGCGCGGATCTCACGCTGTTCTCGCCACGCGCCTCGGCGATGGGACATCATGTCGGCAACGAGTCGGTGTCACTGGCATGGACGCGCGCGTGCAATGACCTGGTCAAACGCGTCGTCGACCTGTATCCGCAGAATTTCGTCGGCGTGTGCCAGCTGCCGCAGTCGCCCGGCGTGCCGATCTCGCAATCGATCCACGAACTCACGCGCTGCGTGCGCGATCTCGGTTTCGTCGGCTGCAACCTGAATCCGGATCCGTCGGGCGGCCACTGGAATTCACCGCCGCTCACGGATCGCCACTGGTACCCGTTCTACGAGGCGATGGTCGAACTCGACGTGCCGGCCATGATCCACGTGTCGGCGTCGTGCAATCCCAACTTTCACGCGACGGGTGCCCACTACATCAACGCCGATACGACGGCCTTCATGCAGTTCATCCAGGGCGACCTGTTCCGCGATTTTCCGAAGCTGCGATTCATCATCCCGCATGGCGGCGGCGCGGTGCCGTACCACTGGGGACGTTATCGCGGACTCGCCGACATGCTCGAGCGGCCGCCGCTCGATACCCACGTGATGCGCAACGTGTTCTTCGACACGTGCGTGTATCACCAGCCCGGCATCGATCTGCTCGTGGACGTCATCGACATCGACAACATCCTGTTCGGCTCGGAGATGCTGGGGGCGGTGCGCGGCATCGATCCGCAGACCGGTCATTACTTCGATGACACTCGGCGATACATCGATTCGCTGTCCGTGTCCGCCGAGGCGAAGCGGCAGATTTTCGAGCTCAACGCGCGTCGCGTTTTTCCGCGGCTCGACGCCTTGTTGAAGGCGAGGGGACTGTGACCGGCATGCCGTTCCAGGCGGACGCAGGCTGGCTGAGCCCGCATCCATCGCCGCGCAAGCCGTCGTTCCGGCCGCCGCCAGGCGCGGTCGACGCGCATTGCCACGTGTTCGGACCTGGTGCCATTTTTCCGTACGCACCCGAGCGCAAGTACACGCCCACCGATGCACCGAAGGAAAATCTGTGGGCCCTGCGCGATTTCCTCGGCTTCCAGCGCAACGTGATCGTGCAGGGCACCTGCCATGGCGCGGACAACCGTGCGATGGTCGATGCGCTGCGTCATTCGCAGGGGTTCGCCCGCGGCGTTGCCACCGTCAGGCGCGACGTCACCGACAGCCAGCTCGCCGACCTTCACGACGCGGGTGTCCGTGGCGTGCGCTTCAACTTCGTGAAGCGTCTCGTCGATGTCACGCCTCCGGACGTGCTGCTCGAGATCGCGACGCGCATCGCGCCGCTCGGCTGGCACGTCGTCGTCTATTTCGAAGCGCAGGACCTGGCGGATCTCGTGCCGTTCTTCGCCTCACTACCGACCATCGTCGTGGTGGACCACATGGGGCGACCCGATGTGCGGCAGTCCGTCGATGGTCCCGAATTCGGGCGCTTCGTGAGTTTCATGCGCGACCACTCCCATGTCTGGTCAAAAGTGAGCGGCGCGGAGCGCCTGTCGTTGACTGGCCCGCCGGGCTACACCGACTTCATTCCGTTCGCGCGGCGAATCGTCGAAACCTTTCCGACGCGCGTGCTCTGGGGCACGGACTGGCCTCATCCAAACATGAAGTCGCACATGCCCGATGACGGCGATCTCGTGAACCTGCTGCCGAACATCGCCTCGACACCCGAACTGCAGCGCGCGCTGCTCGTCGACAACCCGAATCGTCTCTACTGGGACAAATGATGATTTCAAACAAACCGTACAGCGACATTCCGGGCACGACAGTCTTCGACGCGGAGCAGTCGCGCAAGGGATATCACCTCAACATGTTCTGCATGTCGTTGATGAAGGCGCCGAATCGCGAGCGCTTCAAGGCCGACGAGCGTGCCTATCTGAATGAGTGGCCGATGACCGAAGACCAGAAACAGGCCGTCCTGGCGCGTGATTTCAATCGCATGATCTCGCTCGGCGGCAACATCTACTTCCTCGCGAAGATCTTCGCGACCGACGGCAAGAGCTTCCAGTACGCGGCGGCGCTCATGACGGGCATGGCCCAGGAGGACTACGCGAAGATGATGCTCGAGGGAGGGCGCGCGTATGTGCCCAGCAAGCCGAAGGAGGGCGTGTAATGGCACGCATCACCGCCGGCATTTCCTGCTCGCACGTGCCCGCCATCGGCGCGGCCATCGATCTCGGCAAGACCCAAGAGCCGTACTGGGCGCCGTTGTTCAAGGGTTTCGAATTCACGAAGCAATGGATGGCCGCGAACACGCCCGACGTGGTCTTCCTCGTGTACAACGACCATGCGACCGCGTTCAGCCTCGACTTCATTCCCACCTTCGCGATCGGCTGCGCCCCGGAATTCGCGCCCGCCGATGAAGGCTGGGGCGCGCGCCCGGTGCCCACGGTGCGCGGTGCGCCCGAGCTGGCGTCGCACATCGCCGCCAGTGTCATCGAGCAGGATTTCGATCTCACGCTGGTCAACAAGATGGATGTCGATCACGGGCTCACCGTGCCGCTGTCGCTGATGTTCGGCCAGCCGAAGAGCTGGCCCTGTCTCGTGATTCCTTTTGCTGTGAACGTCGTGCAGTACCCGCCGCCGTCGGGCAACCGGTGTTACCAGCTCGGCAAGGCCATCCGCCGCGCCGTCGAAAGTTTCGACCAGGACCTCAAAGTGCAGGTCTGGGGCACGGGCGGCATGAGCCACCAGCTCCAGGGTCCGCGCGCGGGACTCATCAACAAGGAGTTCGATGGCAGGTTCCTCGACGGCATGGTCAAGGACCCAGAAGCGCTCACGCGCATCCCGCGGGACCAGTATCTGCGTGAGGCCGGCTCGGAAGGCATCGAACTCGTGATGTGGCTGATCATGCGCGGCGCGCTCGAGGGCCCGGTGCGTGAGGTCCATCGCCTCTATCACGTGCCCGCGTCGAACACGGCGGTGGGCCATCTCATCCTGGAGCCCCTCAAATGACTCGACCGCTGAAGTTGGTGGTGGCCGGCGTGGGCGCATTCGGCCAGAAGCACCTGGACGCGCTCAAGCTCATCGACGGCGTGGAAGTGGTGTCGGTGGTCGGCCGCGAACTTGCACCCACGCAGGAAGTGGCACGCAAGTACGGTGTGGCGCACGCGACCACCGATCTCGCCGAAGCGCTCGCGCGCCCAGGCGTCGACGCGGCGATACTGGCGACGCCGACGCAGATGCACGCGGCACAGACGATGCAATGTCTGAACGCAGGCAAACACGTACAGGTGGAGATCCCGCTCGCGGATTCGCTCAAGGACTCGCTCGCGGTCGCGGATCTCGCGCAGCGCACGGGCCTCGTGGCCATGGTGGGCCATACGCGCCGCTTCAATCCGTCGCATCAATGGGTTCATCGCCGCATCGTGGCCGGTGAACTCGCGGTTCAGCAGATGGACGTGCAGACGTACTTCTTCCGCCGCACGAACATGAACGCGCTCGGCCAGCCGCGCTCGTGGACGGATCACCTGCTGTGGCACCACGCGGCGCATACGGTGGACCTGTTCCAGTACCAGGCGGGTTCGAAGATCGCGCGCGCCAATGCCGTACAGGGCCCGTTGCATCCCACGCTCGGCATCGCGATGGACATGTCCATCCAGCTGCAGGCCGAGAACGGCGCCATCTGCACGTTGTCGCTGTCGTTCAACAATGACGGGCCGCTCGGCACATTCTTCCGCTACATCTGCGACCGCGGCACCTACATCGCGCGGTACGACGAGCTCATCGACGGCAAGAACAACGCCATCGACGTGTCGAAAGTCGACGTCTCGCTCAACGGCATCGAACTGCAGGACCGCGAGTTCGTCGCCGCCATTCGCGAAGGGCGCGAACCGAATTCCAGCGTCGCGCAGGTCTTGCCTTGCTACTGGACTCTCCATGCGCTCGAGCAGCAGTTACAGGGGAAATGAACATGCAGCTGAACCAACCACCGTTTCGCGCCGACCATGTGGGCAGCCTGCTGCGGCCGCCGGAACTCACGCGGGCACGCGCGGAGCACAAGGCCGGGCGACTGTCCGCCGACGATCTTCGCAAGGCCGAGGACGTGGCGGTCCGTGACGTTGCCAGCATGCAGGAAGACCTCGGACTGCAGGGAATCACCGATGGCGAGTTCCGCCGCTCGTCGTGGCACATGGACTTCCTCTACCAGATCGGTGGCGTGAGGAAGGTTCAGCAGAACATCACCGTGCATTTCCACAGCGACAAGGGCGACGTGGATTTCACACCGTCGGGGTTGCGCGTCGAAGGCAAACTCTCGCTCGACGGCTGCATCTTCGGCGACCACTTCGACTACCTGAAGTCCGTGGTGAAGCGCGGCACGCCCAAGCTCACGATTCCGTCGCCGAGCATGATGCACTACCGCGGTGGCCGCGCCGCCATCGACGAGAGCGTCTATCCGCGCATGGAAGATTTCTGGCGGGATCTGTCCGCCGTCTATGCGCGCGAAATCGCCGAGCTCGGCAAACGCGGCTGCACCTATCTGCAACTCGACGACACGAGTCTCGCGTATCTCAACGACCCGAAGCAGCGTGACTACGTGTCGAGCATCGGCGGCGATCCGAACGAACAACATCGTATCTACATCCGCAACATCAACGCGGCGCTCGCGGGCAAACCCGCGGGGATGCGCATCTGCACGCACATGTGCCGAGGCAACTTCCGTTCCGCGTGGGCGGCGGAGGGTGGTTACGACCACGTGGCGGAGGCGCTGTTCAACGAACTCTCCGTGGACGGCTTCTTCCTGGAGTACGACGACGCGCGTTCGGGCGGTTTCGAGCCGCTGCGTTTCGTACCCAAGGGAAAGTTCGTGGTGCTGGGACTCGTGACCACGAAACGGGGACAGCTGGAAACGAAAGACGATCTCAAGCGCCGCATAGACGAGGCAGCGCGCTTCGTGCCTCTCGAGCAGCTCTGCCTGAGTCCGCAATGCGGGTTCTCGTCGACCGAAGAGGGGAACGCTCTGTCGGTGAGTGAACAGAACGCCAAGCTCTCGCTCGTGGTGGAGACCGCGCGCGAAGTCTGGAACTAGCAACCGAGGTAGAAAGATGGTTAGAACCCAGGTGGTCATCGTGGGCGCGGGACCCGCGGGGCTGCTGCTTGGCCAGCTGCTGCACAGGGAGGGAATCGACACCCTGTTGCTGGAGCGCCGAAGCGCGGACTACGTGCTGGGGCGTATCCGCGCGGGCGTGCTCGAGCCCGGTACCGTGAGCGTGCTCGAGGAGGCGGGCGTGGCCTCGCGGCTGCATGCCGAAGGTCTGCTGCACGGTGGTGTGGAGATCGGGTTTCGCGGCGAACGGCATCGCATCGACCTGCAGGCGCTCACGGGCCGCAGCGTGACCGTGTACGGGCAGACCGAGGTGACGCGCGATCTCATGGACGCCCGTGCCGCTTCGGGTGCTCCCACCGTCTACGAGGCGGAGGATGTGACGCTGCTCGACGTGGCCGGAACCGCGCCGAGGGTGAGGTATCGCCATCGAGGAGAGGTCCACGAAGTGGCCTGCGATTTCATCGCGGGCTGCGATGGGTTCCACGGCGTCAGCCGGCGCACGATTCCGGAAGCGGCGCTGAGCCTGTACGAGCGCGTGTATCCCTTCGGCTGGCTCGGCGTGCTCGCCGATATTCCTCCGCCCTGGCACGAACTCATCTACGCGAATTCGGAGCAGGGTTTTGCGCTCGCCAGCATGCGTTCGCCGACGCGCGTGCGATGTTACGTGCAATGTTCGCTCGAGGACCGCATCGAGCAGTGGAGCGACGAGCGGTTCTGGGCGGAATTCCGGCGGAGGCTGGGCGATGAGATGGGATCGCGGGTGCCGGATGCGCCCTCCATCGAGAAGAGCATCGCGCCACTGCGCAGCTTCGTTGCCGAGCCGCTGCGGTTCGGCAGGCTGTTCCTGGCGGGGGACGCCGCGCATATCGTACCTCCGACAGGCGCTAAGGGCCTCAATCTCGCAGCGAGCGACGTGTTCTATCTATCAGAAGCGCTGGGCGGGTTCTATCGCTCGCACGGCGGTGGGCAGGCGGAGAAAGCGCTCGACTCCTATTCCGTGCGCGCCCTGAGGCGCATCTGGCGTGCGGAACGTTTCTCGTGGTGGATGACGCGGCAGCTTCACCGTTTTCCGGGCGATGCGTTCGACGACAAGTTGCAGCAGGGCGAACTCGAATACCTGTTCGATTCACCCGCGGCGCAGGCCAGCATGGCCGAGAACTACGTCGGGATGCCTTTGTAGGGGGAATGTCCCCGTTTCCATGGCAACATCGCGGCCATGACGCCGGATGCCAAATTCATGCGCAGCTTCGCCACGCCGAAGGCGCTGGAAACCTGGATGCGCGCGAACCACGCGAAGGCGCCCGAGCTCTGGCTCAAGGTGCACAAGAAAGATTCGGGGCTGAAGTCGGTGACCTGCGCCGAGGCGCTGGACGTCATGCTCTGCTGGGGATGGATCGACGGTCTGCGCAAGAGCTTCGATGAGAAGTCCTTCCTGCAGCGGTACACACCGCGCAAGGCGAAGAGCATCTGGAGCCAGGTCAATCGCGAGAACGTCGCTCGACTGACGAAGGCCGGGCGCATGACACCGCACGGGCAGAAGCAGGTCGACGCGGCCAAAGCCGACGGTCGCTGGGGCAGGGCCTACGCGCCCATCCGCAGCGTTTCGCACGACTCCATGCCCGCCGATCTGCGCAGGGCCATCAATGCCAACGCACGCGCGAAGAAAACCTTCGCGACGCTGGGGCGCGTGAATCTGTTCGCGCTCACGTTTCGCACCAACAACATGAAGACGCCCGAGGGCCGCGCGCGCAAGATTGAAACACTGGTCGCCATGCTCGCGCGCGGGGAGACTATCGTCCCGCAGAAGAAAGCGAAGGCCTGACTCCCGCAATCCCCACCCGGCACCGTGAAACAGATGAAAACCACACTCGCACTCCTGCTGGTGCTCACCAGCGCCGGCGCACTCGCCGACACACAGCAGTGGACGCCCGCGAAAGCCAACGCCTGGTACGCGAAGCAGCGCTGGCTCGTCGGCAGCAACTACGTGCCCACCGACGCCATCAACCAGCTGGAGATGTGGCAGGCCGAGACCTGGAACCCCGCGCAGATAGACAAGGAGTTGGGTTGGGCGGAGGGCATCGGCATGAACACGATGCGCGTGTTCCTGCACGACAAGCTCTGGGAGCAGGACGCCGAGGGCTTCAGGAAGCGCATCGACGAATTCCTGGCGATTGCCGCGCGTCACAAGATCCGCCCGCTGCTCGTATTCTTCGACTCGTGCTGGAATCCTGATCCGAAGCTCGGGCCGCAGCATCCGCCGATTCCCGGCGTCCACAACTCCGGCTGGGTGCAGAGCCCAGGCCGCGCCGGCCTGGCCGACGCCGCTAACTACCCGAAGCTCAAGGCGTACGTGCAGGGCGTGGTCCGCGCGTTCGGCAAGGACGAGCGCGTCCTCGCCTGGGACATCTGGAACGAGCCCGACAATGGCAAGGCCGACGAGCAGTTCGCGCAGGTCGTGCGGGGTCCACGTTCGATACGTCGTTGCCGATCGGTCTCGAGTACAACGTCGGCATGATCAACTGGGGCTTCGTGCGTGGGAAGACCCAGACGAACCTTCCCTGGGACTCGTGGCAGAAGCCGTACACGGGCGCGCCGCCCGTGGTGTGGCATCACGATGTGTTCCATGCGGACGGCAAGCCGTATCGCCAGGCGGAGGTCGACCAGATTCGCGAGCTGGCTTCCGCCGCGCAGAAGTCGTTCGACAGGACGCGCGGAAAGAAATGAGTGGCCGGCTCACGATCTACTCCGGGCCGCTCAGCATGTTCGGCGCGAAGGTGCAGATCGCTGCTCTCGAGAAGGGCCTGGACTTCGACCTCGTCATGGTTCCGTATGACTCGAAGCGAGGTTATGACCCGAAACATCCCGAAGTCCTGCGCGTCAATCCGAAGCGACAGGTGCCGGTGCTGACGCATGGTGGCGTCGAGATCTTCGATTCCACGCAGATCTTCGAGTACCTGGAAGACATCGCGCCGACGCCTGCGCTGTGGCCGCGAGATCCCGCGGCCAGGGCCCATGCGCGTAAGCTCGAGCACCTGTCCGATGAGGAGTACTTCCCGCAAATCATCAAGCTGATGGGGCTTCAGGACGCGCTGGACTCCGAGCCTGCGGTGGCCGCCATCGAAGCTGCCAATCGCTACTACGTCGCGATGGAGAATCGGCTGGAGTCCCAGTGGCTTGCTGGCGGCTACTCGTTCGCGGACATCGCTTTCTACATGGCGGCATTGTTCGGCGAGCGGCAGAGTGCGCCGCTGAGTGCGAACACACCGCGACTACTTGCCTGGCGCGATCGCATGGGGCAGCGCCCGCCGGTAAGAACTGTAGTCAGAGAGATGGCCGCCTGGTTGAAAAACGCTGACCGGCCCGTGCCGCCATTCATGGCGTCGTTGTGAGCGGCCGCGCGACGGGCAGCGTGAAAGAAACGGTCGTGCCGCATCCGGGTGTGTTCTCCGCCCAGATTTTTCCGTGCTGCGCTTCGATGAGCTTGCGAGAGATGTAGAGACCCAGTCCCAGCCCGCGACGCTCGGAATGTTCTCCTTGCCGGAAGCGCTCGAAGATCGCTTCGAGCAGGTCGGGCGCAATTCCAGGGCCGGTGTCGCTCACTGAAATCCTTGCCATATCGTTCGTGTGCGAGCACTCGACACGGATTCGCCCGCCCGGCGGTGTGAACTTGATGGCGTTGGCCACCAGGTTGGTCAGCACCTGCATCACGCGATCCGCATCGAATATCGAATGAATCGGCTCGTCGCAATAGGGCATGTCCAGTGCGAGTTCCTTAGACGTCGCGGCGCCTCGCAGCGCGATGATCGCCTCGGAAATGAGCGGCGCCAGGTTGCCCGGTGTGGGCCGCAGCGAGAGCTGCCCCGAGTCGATGCGCGCCACATCGGTGAGGTCGTCGATGAGGCGCTTCATGCGCTCTACGTAACGCTGGATGCGTTGCGCGCCGGTTCGCGTCGGGTCGCCGGAGTCGCCCGGCACGGCCGTCCGCAGGATCAGCGCGGATGAGCTGGCGATAGCGCCCAACAAGTCGCGCAGATCATGGCTGACCATGGCAAGAACGTCGTCACGATGAGCGACTGCCTCGTCCGAGTGCACCCGCTCGGTCGACAGCGAACGATCCGTGCTCTTGCGTTCGAGGGGGAGCAACGCAAGAAGATCGCGCTCATTCTGCTCCCGCTCCTGCTGCAGGGCCTCGTCGGCCGCCGTGCGCTCGTTCTCGACCGCGATGTCTTCGAGCTTCCGCTCCTGCTCGATGACAGCGCGCACTGCCGGCGCGGGCTTTGCGGCCTGGAGCCTGTCATCCGCGTTGTCACGGGCGGCGTGCAACACCGCATCGGCATGCTCGCGCGCTAGCGCCAGCACCCGATCGGCGTCTGCTTCGACGGCAGCCTTCTGCTCCGCGAGTGCCTGATCCGCGTTGCGGCGCTCAATGTCGAGGTTCTTGTCTGTCTTCGCCCTTTCGGGCGTTCCCTTGGTCAGGAGTTGAGGCATGCGCAACGCTATCACGCGCGCCTTCGAGCGCACGTAGGACACCAGGTGGCGAGCCGTGAACCGCCTTTTCAGGCGGCCCACGGCTCGATTTCACAGGAACAGGTCAGACGATGGGCGGGTCCGTCTGCCGTTCGAAATGCCGATGCTTCGCCACGGCCGCGATGAAAGGCTTGGTGGCGGTCTTCGCATCCGGATATCGAAGCAGTCCAGGGTCGGGGTTGTCCGACTCTTCCTTCGGGGGAAGGTTGGCGGCTGCGAGCAATCGTTCTCCGGCACCCAGCGCGAGGATCGTCTTGCAATGGCGGAACTGATCCTTGACGAACTCGATCGCCTGGCCGGTGCGTGCGAGCAGCCGCACGCCCGCGTCTCCGTCGGGAATGACCACGGCGTCGAACACGACCGACGGCGCCGTTTCGAGCGTGACTTCGACGTCGATGTCATCGCCCTTCGTGGTCTTCATCGACCCGAGACGCAGACCTACATAACGCGGCACAGCGCCTTCGTCAGACAGTGCGCGATGCAGGCCTGTGAGCGATTCTCCATCCACGCCGGATGCGACCAACAGAGCGATGTTGCGAGTGCGGATCGAGCCATCACCCGGCCGCGCCAACAACGACAGCGCCGGCGAGACCTTGACCTCCGGCTTGGGATTGCGCGGCCGCACCGCGGGCTGCGCCTTCGGCACCGGAATGCCGAGTCCGACCGCCACTTGCCTCGCGAGCTCTGCGTCGACGTTCACGAGCTGCGAGACTGCGCGTTCACGGATGGCAGGCACCTGGACCTTGGTGAGCTCGAATCGGAATGCACGCGCGATATGGGCTTTCTCGATGGGCGACTGGCTGTTGTAGAACAGCGCGGCCTGCGTGTAGTGATCGGCAAACTTCTCGGGCTTGCCGCGAACCTTGTCTTCGTCGATGGGCTGCGGGAATGACGTGAATCCCTGCGCGCCCGCCTGGAACGGGCATCCGCCACCCAGCGAGTTCGGCTCGTAGGCCACGCGACCGCGGTGGATCGCCTGGCGGTGCATGCCGTCGCGCTGGTTGTTGTGGACCTGCGCGACAGGCGAGTTCACGGGAATCTCGTGGAAGTTAGGCCCTCCCAGTCGCGAGATCTGCGTGTCCACGTACGAGTGAATGCGTCCCGCGAGCAGCGGGTCATTGGAGAAGTCGAGGCCAGGGACGATGTGCGCCGTGCAGAACGCCACCTGTTCGGTCTCCGCGAAGAAGTTGTCGGGGTTGCGGTTGAGCACCATCTTGCCCACGGGACGCACGGGCGCCATCTCCTCGGGTACGATCTTGGTGGCGTCGAGCACGTCGAAGCTGAACTTCTCCGCGTCTTCTTCGCTGAACACCTGCAGGCCGAGTTCCCATTCGGGGAACGCGCCAGCCTCGATGGCTTCCCACAGATCGCGACGGTGAAAATCCGGGTCCGCGCCGCAGAGTTTCACCGCTTCGTCCCAGTCGAGGGAGTGGGTGCCGGCGACCGGATTCCAGTGGAACTTCACGAACACACTCTGGCCACGTTCGTTGACCATGCGGAAGGTGTGCACGCCAAAGCCCTGCATCATGCGATAGCTGCGCGGGATGGCGCGGTCCGACATGACCCACTGGAGCATGTGCGCGGATTCGGGCATCAGCGATACGAAATCCCAGAATGTGTCGTGCGCGCTTGCGGCCTGCGGCATCGCGTTGTGCGGTTCGGGTTTCACCGCATGGACGAGGTCCGGGAATTTCATCGCGTCCTGGATGAAGAACACGGGAATGTTGTTGCCCACGAGATCCCAATTGCCTTCTTCTGTGTAGAACTTCACCGCGAAACCGCGCACGTCGCGCACGGTGTCCGCCGATCCGCGTTCACCCGCCACCGTGGAAAAGCGGACGAACACGGGAGTGCGTTTGCCTTTCTCGGCGAACAAAGCCGCGCGCGTGAGCTTCGTCAGCGGCTCGTAACATTCGAAGTAACCGTGCGCGGCCGAACCGCGAGCGTGGACGATGCGTTCCGGGATGCGCTCGTGGTCGAAGTGCGTCAGTTTCTCGCGCAGGATGAAATCTTCGAGCAGGGCGGGGCCGCGAAGCCCGGCCTTGAGGGAGTTCTGGTTGTCGGCGATCGGGACGCCCTGATTCGTCGTGAGCACCTGGCCGCCCGCATCCGTGCGGACGCGGTCGAGCGGACCGATGGTCGAGTTGAAGCCTGCCGGCGGGGATCCCGACCCCACCTTGGGCGAAGGATTCTCTTCCGTCAGCGTGCTGCCCGTGATCGCGGCTTCGCGTGGCTCCGCGGTGGCGCCGGGCTGCGGCTTGCGGGCGGCATCGCCGTATTCGCCGGCCTTGTTGCGATTGAACGGCATCGCCTCGGCCAATGCGGCGGTACCCGCCATCTTGCGGACCGCAGCATCACTCGGGTCGAAACGCTTTGGTTTTCCCGGAGGACCTCCGGAGGTCTTGCGAGCGTAGGTCCTGGCAGCTTCCGAGGTTTTCGAGGGGCGTTTGTTCGATGCCATATCAGTGCCTCGCCAGCCGTTCTTGCTTCGCGTCCTGGGCTTCCGCGGCAGTCGCTACATCCTCGACTTCTTCCGGGGGCGGCAGCTGTGCTTCGATGCCCAACGACTCCAGCCACAACTCGCGGCACCAGCCCTCCGTGTGATAGAGATGTTCGTCCTCTTCGTTCTCGACCCGTCATAGGCCTCCAGGACGATGTCGCGCTGGTCGCCCGATAGCTCCTTCGCGGCTTCGCCGATGAGCTCCCAGTCGAGATGATCCTTGGTCTCGGCAAGCACCACGCATTCGGCGGCCACGATCTGAGCTGCGTGAGGATTGCCGGCGGATAACGCGGTTTCCATGGCGGTGACCAGCGCCTTGCCCAGTGACTTCACGATCTGCGTGCCGGGCGTGGTGGTGAACGGATCGATATCGAACGCGTCGCAGACGTCGGTGAGGGATTCGACGTGCTCTTCGGTCTGCGCGAGATACCTCTGCCACTCGCTGCGCAGGTCGTCGCGCACGGCGCACTTGATGGCCGTTAGATAAACATGGACGCCGCCGCGCTCGTGTTCGAGCGATTGCAGCAGTAGTTCGGTGAATTGCGTGGAATTCATGTGAGTCCCCTCGATGGGTTGATGCCTTGGGCAGGCATTAGACTCGTTCGAATACGCGGGTGATGTAGGCGTGGAGGCGTCAGGCAGGCAGCAATCGCCTGTGCGCACGCGCCACGAAACGAGTGCGGAGTCAGCGCTGCCTGACACGGCCGCGGTCAGTCGCGGCGTTTTTCCCGCTGCTCGCGCCGCACCTGTCGCATTCGCCGGTAGCCCACCAGCTTCTTCGCGGCCTCGTCCCAGAAACGAAACCTCAACGATTTCAAGCTCGCGAACAGCGTGATAGGCCGCACCTGCTGGAAGATCGGATCCGCTTCGTGGCAGCGCTCGAGGTGGTAGTTAGGAATGCGCGGGCTCAGGTGATGGATATGGTGGAATCCGATGTTGCCGGACAGCCACTGCAACGGCTTCGGCAGCTTGTAGTACGAGCTTCCCTGCAGCGCCGCCGCGGTGTAATCCCACCGCTCCCCGCGCTCCCAATATGCATCCTCGAACTGGTGCTGGATGTAGAAGAGCCAGATGCCCGTGGCGCCCGCCACCATCCAGGCCACGGTCTGCAACAGCAGGTAGGTGCCGAAACCGTACACCCAGCTCATGACCATCAATACGCAGAGCAGGGCAAGATTCATCCACCAAACCGAATGACGTTCGCGAGC
>Ga0315910_10000593_pt1 | contig 35703 bp, 23 predicted proteins | sample EdamamesoilMG_FD_204470 | JGI IMG/M metagenome (GOLD analysis project Ga0315910, IMG submission 204470) | Garden soil microbial communities collected in Santa Monica, California, United States - Edamame soil | ecosystem: Environmental > Terrestrial > Soil > Garden | place: USA: California...
TGCCGCGGGCTTGCGAGCCCGCGGCAGCCCGCGCTCGTCATGGACGAGAATCGGTGCTCACGGCGGCGCGGAACGCACGCTACACTCTCCGCCCTCCACCCCCGGCGGAACCATGCGCGACACCCTCCAGGCGCTCAAGTCACTCCAAGAATTCGACACCGAGATCTTCAGGCTGCGCGACGAACTGCGGCGCCTGCCCGAAGAACTCACCCGCCGCAAGGCAATGATCGAGACCCAGGCGGCCCGGCGCGAGGAGACGGCGCGCGCCGCCCGCGGCTTCCAGACGCAGGTCAAGGAGATCGAGGACATGACCACGATCTCGCGCCAGCGACTGCGCAAGGTCGAGAACGAGGGGAACTCGGCGCGCCAGGACGCCGCCACGCTGGCCGCCTTCCAGATCGAGGCGCGCAACCTCAAGCGCGACATTTCCGCCGCCGAGGAGCAGGGCCTGGGCCTGGTCGAGCAGTTCGAATCGCGCACCAAGGACGTGGCGCGCCTCGACGCCGAGATCGTCGAGGCGAAGAAGCTGTTCGACGAGTTCGCGGCCAACGTGGCGCGGGAGAGCGCCGTGGCCCAGAAGCGCCTCGACGAACTGCTGGCGCAGCGCGAGAAGCGCTCGACCGGTTCGGTTCCCAAGGAGGCCATGGAGCTCTACCAGCGTTTGATCCTGGCCCGCGCCGGCGTCGCGCTCGCCGAACTCGACGGCAAGGTCTGCCAGGCCTGCTTCATCACCGTGCCGCCCAACGTCAGCGTGCGCGTGCTGCGCGGCAACGCCCTGGTGCAGTGCCCCAGCTGCGACCGGATCTTCTACCTGCGCGACTGATCGAGACTCGGCGCCGCGGCGCAGCGCGAGCCCTGGCGCGTGCCGCGCGCGCGCAATTCGGCGGCCAGCATCTCGCGCACCGCGTTCTTGTGCAGCTCCCAGTGCGGCGCGAGCAGGTCCTCGCGCGGCGAGTCGCCGGTGATGCGGTGCAGCACCTGCCCGGGCGCGAGGCGCTCGACGAAGTCCGCGAGCCACTGGACGTACTCGTGCGCGTCGAGCGTCGCGACGCGGCCTTCCTTCCACCACTGCGCGAGCTGCGTGCGCCGCAGCACCATCAGGTGGTGCACCTTCACGCCCTCGACGCCGCAGCGTGCGAAGACTTCCGCCGTGCGCCGCGCACCCTCGCGGCCGTCGCCGGGCAGGCCCAGGATCGCGTGGGCGATGACCAGCAGCCCCGCGTTCCTGGCGCGCGCCGCGCAATCCTCGAAGTCGGCGACGCTGTGCAGGCGGTTGATCGAGAGCAGCAGCGCGTCGTCGGCGACCTCCAGGCCCAGTTCGAGCCAGACCGGCAGGCGCCGGTTCCAGCGCGCGAGGATCTCCAGCGCCGCTTGCGAGAGCGTGTCCGGCCGGGTCGAGATCGCCAGCGCGACCACCCGATTGTCCGTCCGAGCCAGCTGCGGCTCGAGCACCGCGAGCACCGCTTCCAGGCGCGCGGGCTCGACGTAGGTGTTCGAGTAGGACTGGAAGTAGGCGATCGCACCCGCGTCGTCGCCGCGCCGCGCGATGCGCGCCAGCCCGGAAGCCAGCTGCTGCTCGAGCGCCCTGCCCTCGCGCAACGCGCCGGTGCCCGAGCCCTCGACGTCGCAGTACACGCAGCCGCCGCGGCCCTTGCTGCCGTCTCGGTTGGGGCAGCTCGAGCCGGCATCGAGCGCGACGCGGTGCACCGGCCGGCCGAAGCGTTCGTGCAGCCAGGGCGCCAGCGTGCGGAAGGGAAGCGATTCCTCCATCGCTGGCCAGCATAGCCGCTGGCTATTCTCTTCCCGCCGCCATGCAGGATTCGCACTTCCACATCCAGCCGATCGTGATCGGCACCGCCGGCCACATCGACCACGGCAAGTCCAGCCTGGTGCGCGCCCTGACCGGCATCGACCCCGACCGGCTCAAGGAGGAGAAAGAGCGCGGCCTGACGATCGACCTGGGCTTCGCGCCGATCCAGATGCCCGACGGTCGCACCGTGGGCATCATCGACGTGCCCGGCCACGAACGCTTCATCCGCAACATGGTCGCGGGCGCGACCGGCATCGACCTGGTGATGCTGGTGGTCGCCGCCGACGACGGCGTGATGCCGCAAACGCGCGAGCACCTGCAGATCATGGGCCTGCTGGGCGTGCAGCACGGCATCGTGGTGCTCAACAAGATCGACGCCGTGCCCGCGGAGATGGCCGAACTCGCCGAGGAGGACGTGCGCGACGCCCTGCGCGGCACGTTCCTGGAAGGCGCGCCGCTGCTGCGCGTCAGCGCCTTGACCGGCGCGGGCATCGAGGAACTCAAGCGCGTGCTGTTCCAGCGCGTCGACCTGGCCGCGCCGCGCTCGCGCGAGGGCGTGTTCCGCATGCCGATCCAGCGCGTGTTCAGCGCCAAGGGCTTTGGCACGATCGTCACCGGCATCCCGGTCAGCGGCGAGATCCAGGTCGGCCAGACGCTCGAGATCCTGCCTGTCGGCCAGAGCGGCAAGCTGCGCGGCATCCAGGCCTACGGCCGCGCCACTGAGCGCGCGCGCGCCGGGCACTCCAGCGCGCTCAACCTCAGCGACGTCGACCACCATCTCGTGTCGCGCGGCATGGTCGCGGCCACGCCGGGTTTCTTCGCGCCGGTGCGCATGGTCGGCGCGCGGCTCTCGGTCTCGCCGCAGCTGGAGCGCGCGCTCGCGGACCGCACGCCGATCCGCCTGCACACCGGCACCGCCGATCCGCTGGGCGAGCTGGTGCTGCTCGACGCGCAGGCTCTGGAGCCGGGTTCGACCGGGCTGGTGCAACTGCGCCTGGAGGAGCCGATCGTCTGCGCGCCCGGCGATCGCTTCATCCTGCGCCTGGCCTCGCCCTCGATCACGCTGGGCGGAGGCGTGATCCTGGAGGAGTCGAAGTACCGTCTCAAGCGCTTCAAGGGCTTCGTGATCGACGAGCTCTCGCGCCAGGAGCAGAGCCTGGCCTCGCCCGCGGCCCTGCTGGAGAGCGTGCTGGCGCGCGCCGGCTTCCAGCCGCTCGCGCTGCACGAGCTCGCCCAGGCGATCAAACGCTCCGACGCCGAGACCGCGGGCTTCCTGGCGCGGCTCGCGGACGAGCAGCGCGTGCGCGCCCTCGACCTGGGCGGCTCCGACAAGCAGGCCTGGATGCACGTCGACCGCCTGGGCGAGGCGCAGTCGAAGCTGCGCCAGGCGATCGCGGCCTGGTTCGAACTCAATCCGTTGCGTCAGGTGGTCGAGACGCTGGAGCTGCGGCGCGCGACCGGCTTCGAGCCCGAGTTCCTGGGCGCCCTGCTGCTCGAGGAGCAGGCGCGCAAGTCGCTCAGCGTGGAGTCCGGCGGGCTGGTGCGACTCGCTGGCCGCAGCGTGCAGCTGGACCAGGCGACGATCGAGCGGCGCGGCCGGATCCTGACCGCCTTCGAGGCCGCGGGCTTCTCGCCGCCCTCGCCCGACGAGCTCGCGGCCTCGCTGGCGATCGCCCCGCGCGAACTGACGCGCCTGCTGGCGATGCTCAGCGACGAGAACGCGCTGGTGCGCATCAACAAGGAGATCCTGCTGCCCGCCGCCCGGGCGCAAGCCGTGCGCGAGGCGATCGTCTCCAACTGCACGAAGCACGGCCATCTGGAGATCCCGGAATTGCGCGACGCGCTCGGCACCAGCCGCAAGTACCTGATCCCGCTCCTGGAGTACTTCGACACGCAGGGTCTGACGATCCGTCAGGGCGCGAACCGGGTGCTGCGCAAGCGCTGAGCGCGTTCGGCGCCAAGCAGCGAGGCCGGCCACCCCAGGGGCAGCCGGCCTCGAAAAACTAGAACAGCGTGACCGTCAACGGGTGGTTGACAGGTCCACCCCTATCAGGGCCCCACGGTGTACTCGAGCGCGTCGCTCAAGGTCGTGTTGTTCGGCGGCGGGAAACCCGGATCGCGACCCCAGAATTGCGAGTCGACCACCGTGCCGACCACGCTCAGCGCCGGCAGCGGCGTTCCGCCGAGCAGGCCCTGCGCGAAGGCGTTCATGTCGATCGAGAACACGCCCGAGCAGTCGTTCGGCGGAGGATTGCCGCCCGAGTTGACCGAGGGCGTGCGCCGGATCTGGCTCTTCACGCACAGGATGCCACCCTGGAAGGGCAGGGCCGAACGTCCGTTGACGCCGTAGAACAAGAGGCCGTTCTTGTTGTTGAGCACGTTCGAGCCCTTGACCAAGAAGCCCGAGCTCGCCGATGCGCTGGCCGCGCCGACCGCGCCGATGGTGGGCGTGCAGCCCTGCGAATTGACCTTCGCCGTGCAGTACACGACCGCGCCCGGAGCGCCGTCGAAGCACAGCTCCCAGCTCGAGATCGTCCCGTTGTCGACGACGAGGTACCAGTCGTAGAAGATCAGGTTCCAAGTGCCCGAGGCGATCGGGATCGACTGCAGGTCGATGTTGTCGATGCCGTTGGTGCCGGTTGGCCAGGTCCCGTAGTGCTGCAGCAGCGCGCCCGTCGGAACGGTGGTGTTGCCGCAGACGAAGGGATCAGCGGGGTTGCCGCACTCGTCCAGGCCCAGCACCGCGTCCACGAAGGTGTAGTCGCCAGCGAAGTCATCGCCGCAGCCGCCGCCGAAGACGCCGTTCTGATCCTGGAAGACGTTGTAGAACTGACCGCTCGGCGACTGCAGCACGATCTGCGCGTCCCCGCCCCAGGTGTGCGTGAAGCCGTTGATCTTGACGCCCATGATCTTCGTCGAGCCCACCGGGACCGTGACCGCCAGGGGGGCGATCAACTCGCCGGTCGGCATCTGGGTCGGCCAGACGCCTTCGACCGCGCCGGCCGCGGGGAAGCTCCCGCCGCTGCCGCCGCTGACGCAGACGTTGGTCGGTCCGCCGCCGGTCGGCGGGGGCGTGGAGGGCGAGCCGAAACACAGCTCCCAATCGTTCAAGGTGCCGTTGTCGGCCAGCGGGTACCAGTCGTAGATGAACAGGTTCCACATGCCCGAGGAGATCGGGATCGACTCCAGCGGCGTGTTCGACACGCCCGCGCTGCCCGAGGTCCAGGTGCTGAACTCCTGGACGAAGCTGCCGGGGTTGACCGCGCCGCCGGGGCAGCCCATCGCGGGGTTGCCGGCGCAGGCGCTGCCCGTCAGCGGATCGAAGATCTCGTAGTTGCCGCCGATGGGCGAGGCGCAGCCGCCGCCCGTGGACGAGGTGGCGTCGGAGCGCACCAGGATGTTGTGCATCCCGCCGCTGGGGTCCTGCAGCACGACGTGCACGTCACCGCTCCAGGTGTGGGTCAGACCGTTGAGCTTCACCGAGTTGAGCACGGTCGCGCCGGGCGGCACGACGACCGAGAGGCTCGAGGTGAGCGGGCCGGTGGGCAGCGCGAAATCCCAGGTGCCGGTCACGGCGCCGGGGGCAGGGAAACTTCCGCCCAGTCCGCCCTGGACGCACTGGCCCGAAGCGGAGTTGGCGAGTGCGATGGCGATCGCACTGGCGGAGAGCAGCAGACAAGAGATGGGACGCATCAAGATTCTCCGGAGAGGATGGGGGGTGCCTAGGGTGTGCGCGCGGGCCCGAGGCGGCAGCCTGGGAGCGCCGTGCTTCACCACTGAATGCTACTCGGGGGCTACGGTTCCGGGGGAGCTCGGCCCGCGCCCGCGCGGATTCTGGCTCAGCGGGGCCCCGCCTCGACAAAACGCCGCGCGCCGAGCATGCCGATCCGCGCGCACCAGCCCATGTTCCAGGGCTCCTTGTCGGTGGTGTTCTCCGGGGTGTCGCCGGCGGAATGGTAGTAGTTGTCGTAGTCGACGTTGACCTTGTCGCGCTCGCGCCAGGATTCCCCGGGCATGCCCGGGGTGCGCGCGTGCTCGGCCGGACTGTCCCAGGCGCTGGTGAACAAGGTCAGGGACGGGCGCATGCCGCTCTTGAAGAGCTCGCTCTGGCTGAACACGTAGCTGTCGGTCCCACCCAGGCTCTTGTTGGTGGCCCAGCGTTTGGGGAAGCCCGGCTTGCCGCCGTGGTCGGCGAGCAGCGCGAGCAACAGCCGCGCCATGGCCTCGTTGGCGGGCAAGTCGTCGGGCTCGATGTTGAACTGGTCGGCGCCCGAGCCGAAGCCGGCCTGGTCGTAGTTGAGCACGGCCAGCAGCTTGCCGTCCTGATCCCCGCGGCCGAGCAGGTGCTTGCTGGAGTGGATCTCCGAGCCCCACACCGCGAAGCGAATCTCGCGCGCGGGCGCCTCCACGATTCCGGCGTCGATGCCGCGCTGGTACGCGGAGGCGATGCCGATCAGCGTCGCGATGCCGCTGGCGTTGTCGTCGGCTCCTGGTCCGCCCGCATCGCTGTCGCCGTGCGCGCAGAACAACAGGTGCTCGTCGGTCCACGGCGGCGCCTTCGAACCGCGCGCCGCGAGCCGCGCCACGACCGTGCGCGGCGCGGCCATTTCGATCTTGGCTTCCAGGGCGTACTCGATGCGCACCTCGCCCGCGGCGAGCGCTTCGTCGAGCCACGCGGCATCCGGCTTCGAGAGGCCGAAGACAGGCGCGGGGTTGTCCTTGCCCTCGCGCAGGTGCGAGATCCGCGGGTAGGCGCCGTCGAGCGTGGTGTTGCCGCCGACCAGGATCAGCGCCGGCGAAGGCTGCGGCTCCTTCGCGCGCCGCGGCAGCTTGTCCGCGAGCAGGGCCACGCCGGCGGCGGAGTTGCGCGAGAGCAGCGCGCTGCCCTTGGCGCTGGGCGAGAATCCATAGGGCCAGGCCGAGCCCAGCACGCGCCGCTGGTCCGCGTGGATCGCGACCACGCTCCAGCTCGATTCGGCGTGGCACCAGCGCGGCGGGTCCTCGACGATGCGCGCGTCCAGGCCCAGGGCTTTGAAGCGCGCGAGGATGAACTCGGCCGAGCGCTGGCCCGAGGCCGTTCCGCCCATGCGCGGGCCCAGCTTGCACAGCTCTCGCACCAGCTGCTGCATCGCGCTTTCGTCGACCAGCTCGCTGAGCCGCGCCTCGCGCTGGACCTCGTCCGAGCGCGCGGGGCTGGCCGGCGCACCAGGGGCGACGGTCTGGGGCAGGAGGCAGAACAGCAGGGCGGCGAACGGGTTCATGGACATCCTTCGAGGGGCGAGGCGCTGCGCGGCCCTCCCGTCAGCGGGCAGTATGGCTCAGGCCGTGGATTCGAGGCCGAAAAAGCTTCCCACAAACTCGCTTGGGATCAGGCGCGGGCCGCGCCGATAGGGACGCAGCAATCCCGAGGTCCACAACCCCTGGAGCGCGCGTCGGTCGCGAGGTGCAGCGCTGCACTCTCGACGTTCGGCCGCGTGCCCGGGTGGTGCGCGCCCCGCTTGCATCTCCCATGGCAGACAACAACAACGACCTGTCCCTCAACCAGGATCCCCTGCGCCCCAAGGGCAATCGCCCCGCGGAGAACGCGCGCCAGGCGACTCCCGCGAGCCTGCTGGCCCAGATGAACTGGCAGGGCAGCGACGCCGCGCAGGACTTCCTCGGACTCAACGGCGATCCCGCGCCCAGCGTGCCCGCGCAGATCGCGGCTCCCGCCGCGCCCCAGGCGAGTGCGGCGCGCGCGGCGGCACGTCCGGGGGACAGCAGCTGGCTGATGGATGCGAATCCGCAGACGCAGCGCGAGCTGAACGCCCGCGTGGAGCCGCCCGAGCCGCTGGACGTGGAGGACGGCTCGGAGGAGAGCCAGCTGCGCGAGCCCGCGGTGCTCGACGCGTCGTGGAGCGAGCCGCGCGAACCGCGCGGGTCGAGCAAGCGGCCGCTGGTCGCCGCGATCGCCGGCCTGGCGATCGTCGCCGCCGCCGGCATGGCCTTCATGAAATTCAAGCAGGGCTCCGCGCAGCCCTCGACGGATGAGCTGACGCTGGCCAAGGCTCCCGGAGCCGAGGCGAGCAAACCCGCGCCGAGGCCGCCCGACGTACTCGAGATCCCCAAGTCTCCGAACTCCGCCGCGACAGGCGCGACGCCCAAGGGCGCGCCGTCCACCGGACGCATGCCGCTCGATCGCACCGGCCGCGCGACGCCCGCGGCGACGCCCGAGCCCAGCGACGCGCCGCCGCCGGCGGTGGCTGCGAGCAGCCCGCAGGGAACGCCGCCCGCCAAGCCCAGGTTCGTGCCGGCGCGCGCGGCCTCCGCGCCCGCCGATTCCGATCCCAAGCCCGCATCGAAGCCGGAGCTCGCCTCTTCGATCGTTCCCGCGCCGCAGCCCTCCGTGGCGCCGGCCGTCGAACCCGCGGCGCCTGCGCCGCCGCCCGAGGGCCAGCTGGCGCAGAGTCCGCCGTCCACGCCGGAGCGCCGCCCGGCGTTCCAGCCGTTGACCGCGCCGGGCGCAACGCAGGGCCGCAGCGATCTCGCCAAGGCGGACGATGCCTCCGCCCCGCCCGCAATCGAGAGACCCGAGCCCGTGCAGCAGGCGCCGGCGCCGATCGCGCAAGCGACGGCGGCGGACGTGGCGCCCGCGCCGAGCGTTCCCACGGCGCTGTTGCCCGCTCCCGACAGCAAGCCCGCCGCGCCGGCCACGGTCGCGGGCGCATCGAGCGGCGACTCGACGGCGAGCGTGCTGCCCCAGGCGCCGCTGGCACAGAACGAGATCGCGAGCGCGGCGCCTGCAGCGCCGCCGCGCGCGCCCGCGGCGGCCGATGCATCCCGCGTGCGCGTGATCAGCAGCACTTCGGGCTCGGCGGGGGATGCGTCGAATGCGCGCCCCGCGCCCGAGGAACCGCACCAGGCCGCTGCCACGCCGCCGACGGGCTCGACGCCGACGCCCGCGGCCGAACCCGCCGCGAGCGCTTCGCCCGCGGACGTGAACGGCAGCGCCGCGGTGCAAGCTCCCGCGGTGGCCAACCGCGAGGGCACGCTCGACGCGCGCGACGTGCTGCTGCCGCAGCCCTCGGGCAGCGGCGTGCGCGTGGCGCAGGCCAAGGACATGATCTCGGTCTGGGACGGCACCGAGATTCCGATGGAGCACATCGCGACCAGGCCGAAGGTGCTCACGCCGCAGGTCGGCGAGGTGCGCGTCAAGCTCAAGAGCAAGGACGTCTTCGAAGGCCGGCTGTACGCCGTCGGCGAGAATGCGGTCTGGCTCGAAGGCGCCTACGGGCGCATGAGCCTCGACAACGCGCGCATCGCCACGGTCGAGAAGGTCGCCACCGAGCCCGCCGCCGCGGCCAAGGGTGGCGCGGGCGCCAAGGGCGGCGCGCCGAACCTGAGCGATCGCGTGCGCGTGAAGACCCCCGGCGGCCTGGTGTTCGGCAAGGTCATCTCCAAGGAAGAGGGCAAGGTCACGCTGCTGACCGATGCCGGCCCGACGCTCACGGTCGATGCGAAGGCCGTCGAGTACCTCGCGCCCAGCCCGGCGCTGATCATCAAGAAGGAAGCGCCGAAGAAGTAGCTCGAAGGGAATGTAAGAGATCGTTGCTTCCCGCCGCGGGGCCGCGGCGCGAGGCGTTCTCAGCCGGCGATCGCGGTACATTCCCGCGATGGAAACGACGTCCCTCGTTCGCTGGATCCTCACCCTGCCCATCGGCATCGCGCTCGGCTCCTGCGCAGCGGCGCAGCCTGAGCCCACCGCCGCGCCCCGCGGCGTTCCCGCGCCGCCCGTGCAAGCGCAGGGCGTCAAGCCCGATGCCGGGATGCTGCGCTTCCCCGACGTCAGCGCGCGCGACATCGTGTTCGTCTACGCCGACGACCTGTGGCTGGTGGCGCGCGAGGGCGGTGTCGCACGCCCGCTGGCGAGCCCCGATGGCCTCGAGGTCCTGCCGCGCTTCTCGCCCGACGGCCAGGCGATCGCCTTCGTCGGCAATTACGACGGCAACAAGGATCTGTACACGATCGGCGTCGACGGCGGCGTTCCGCAGCGTGTGACGCACCACCCCGGGGGCGAGTCGCTGTGCAATTGGACCGCCGACAACAAGCTCTTGTTCTTCACCAATGCGTTCGCGGGCCGCGACCGCATGGTCGAGCTGTTCCAGGTTGCGCCCGGCGGCGGCCTGCCGCACAAGCTCCCCGTGCCCTACGGGGCCTTCGCCGACGTTTCCGGCGACGGACGCTGGCTGGCGTACACGCCGCACACGACGGACAACCGCACCTGGAAGCGCTACCGCGGCGGCATGTCGACCGACATCTGGCTCTTCGACCTGCAGGCGCACACCAGCGTGCGCGCCACCGACTGGGAGGGCACCGACACCGCGCCGATGTGGCACGGCAACCTTCTGTATTACCTCTCGGACGACGGTCCCTCGCACCGCCAGAACCTGTGGAGCTTCGATCCCGCGACGCGCAAGCGCAGCCAGCTGACGAAGTACGCCGACTACGACGTCAAGTGGCCGGCGATCGGGCCGGGCGCGGGCGGCAGCGGCGAAATCGTGTTCCAGCATGGATCCGAGCTGGTGCTCTACGACATCGCGAGCGCCGCCGCGAAGCCGGTCGAGATCCGCGTGCCCGGCGCGCGGCCCAAGCTGCGCGCGCGCACGGTCGACGCGGCGAAGTTCATCCAGGGTTGGGAGCTCTCGCCCAGCGGCAAGCGCGCCCTGGTCAGCGCGCGCGGCGACGTTTGGTCCCTGCCGGCCAAGGAGGGCAGCCCGCGCAACCTGACGCGCAGCGCCGGTGCAGCCGAGCGCGACCCGTGTTGGAGCCCCGACGGCAAGTGGATCGCCTACCTGTCGGACGCGAGCGGCGAGTACGAGCTGATGCTGGCCGCCGCCGACGGATCCGCGGAGCCCAAGGCGATCACGCAGGGCGGGACCATGTTCAGGACGCTGCTGTGCTGGTCGCCGGATTCGAAGCACCTGGTGTTCAGCGACAAGACCGGCGCCATGTACCTGCAGCCTGCCGAGGGCGGCGCCGCGCGCCTGTTGATGCGCGACGTGTGGGCAGGAGATCTGTTGAACAGCGCGCCGACCTTCTCGCACGACAGCCGCTACGTGGTCTTCGCCAACGCCGACGAGCGCAGCGGCACGTCGCGTCTCTACCTGGCCGAGGTCGCCGGCGGCGAGGCGCAAGCCTTGACCGCGGGCATGTTCGACGACGCGCAGCCGAGGTTCGACCGCAAGGGCGAGTACTTGTATTTCCGCCGTCGCGCGAACTTCCAGCCGATGTACGGCGAGCTCGAACAGTCCTTCCTGTATGCCAAGACCGAGCAGCTCTACGTCGTGCCGCTGCGCAAGGATCTGAAGTCGCCGCTGGCGCCCAAGAGCGACGAGGAGGGCGAGCCGAAGAAGGACGACGAGAAGGACGAGAAGAAGGACGAGAAGAAGGACGAAGCGAAGAGCGCGGACAAGCCGGCCGGCGAAGCGCCGGAAGCAGCGAAGGACGAGAAGGACGCGAAGGACGAGAAGAAAGCCGACGACAAGCCGGTGCAGATCGACGTCGAGGGCTTCGAGCGCCGCGCGGTGCTCTTGCCGATCGATCCCGGCGTCTTCGGGACGCTGGCGGTCAATTCCTCGGGCGCGCTGATCTACGCCCGCCGCGGCGTGCGCGGCAGCGGCGAGGAGCCGCGGCTGGAGATCTTCGACGCCTTCGCCGACAAGCCCGAGGTCAAGACGCTGCTCGCCGATTCGGGCGCCTTCGCGCTCTCCGCCGACGGCAAGCAGGTGCTGGCGCTGAGCGGCGACGGAGCCAAGCTCGGCGAAGCCAAGGCCGAGGCCAAGTTCGAGAAGCTGTCCACGTCCGGCATGCAGGTGCAGATCGATCCGCGCGAGGAATGGGGCCAGATCTTCGAGGACTGCTGGCGCATGATGCGCGACTTCTTCTACGACCCGAACATGCACCAGATCGATTGGGCAGGGGCGCGCGCGCAGTACGCCGCGCTGCTGGCCGACTGCGCTTCGCGCGAGGACCTGAGCTACGTGATCCGCGAGATGATCAGCGAGCTGAACGTCGGCCACGCCTACTACAACGGCGGCGACGTGGGCGAGGAGCCGCGCGAGTCGGTGGGCCTGCTGGGCTGCGACTACGAGTTGGTCGACGGCGCCTACAAGATCGCGCGCATCCACGAGGGCGCGCCCTGGGACGCCGACGCGCGCGGCCCGCTGTCGCAGCCCGGTGTCGAGGTCGCGGCCGGCGATTTCCTGCTGGCGGTCAACGGCGTCGCGCTCGACACCTCGAAGGATCCGTGGGCCGCCTTCCGCGGACTGGCCGACAAGGTCGTGACGCTGACGGTCAGCGCCAAGCCGACGCGCGACGAGAGCGCGCGGCAGCTCGTGGTCAAGACGCTGGGCAGCGAGCGCGATCTGCGCTACCGCGCCTGGATCGAGGGCAATCGCAAGCAGGTGGAGGCGGCGAGCGAAGGCCGCGTCGGCTACGTGTACGTGCCCAGCACCGGCATCGACGGCCAGAACGACTTGGTGCGCCAGCTGCAAGGGCAGCTGCTGCGCGAGGCGCTGGTCATCGACGAGCGCTGGAACTCCGGCGGCCAGATCCCGACGCGTTTCATCGAGCTGCTCAACCGCCCGGTGACCAACTACTGGGCGCGCCGCGACGGCAAGGACTGGACCTGGCCGCCGGACGGGCACCAGGGGCCCAAGTGCATGCTGATCAACGGTCTCTCGGGCTCGGGCGGCGACGCCTTCCCGTTCTATTTCCGCCAGGCCGGCCTGGGCAAGCTGATCGGACTGCGCACCTGGGGCGGCCTGGTCGGCCTCTCGGGCAATCCGCCGCTGATCGACGGCGCGAGCATCTCCGTGCCCAGCTTCGCCTTCTACGAGAACGACGGCACCTGGGGCATCGAAGGCCACGGCGTCGATCCCGACATCGAGGTGGTCGACGACCCGGCCCTGATGTGGCAAGGCGGCGATCCGCAACTGGAGCGCGCGATCGCGCTGATGCGCGAGGAACTGGGCAGCAAGCCCTACCGCGCGCCCAAGCGTCCGGCCTATCCCGACCGCAGGCGCATGGGGCTCGATCCCAAGGACAAGTGAGCGCGGCGAGGGGCTAACATGGGCCGATGAACACGAAGCTGTTCCTCGGCGCGACCTTCCTCGGGCTCTCGGCCGTGGGCGCCTGGAGCCTGCAGGACAAGCCCGGGCGCTGGCTCGACACGGGCTACCACCACCTGGGCAACGATGTCGTCAAGGACTGGCCCGAGGCCGACCCCAAGCCCGAGGCCAAGCGCCTGGACGTCGAGTTCGAATCCCTGGCGAACGCCGGGGAGTGGACGCTGTTCCTGGAGCAGCGCAGCATCGACAACGCCTGGCGCATGCAGCTCAACGGCGTCGAGTTCGCGCTGATGAAAGCCTGGCCGGCGCTGGCGGAGCGCAGCTACGCGATCCCCGCGGGCGCGGTCCAGGCCGGCAAGAACGTGTTGTCCTTCGTGCCCGACCAGCCCAACGACGACGTGGTGATCGGCAAGCTGCGCCTGGTCGAGCAGTCGCTGCGCCAGATGTTCGACACGCAGCCGGTGCAACTGCTGGTGCGCGACGCGGCCGATGCTTCCGCGCTGCCGGCGCGCGTCAGCTTCGTCGACGCGGCCGGGGCGCCGGTCGAAATCTACTACGCGGAATCGCCGCGCAGCGCCGTTCGCGCCGGCGTGATCTACGTCGGCGACGGCGAGGTTGCGCTGGAGCTGCCGCCGGGCGAATACACCTCCTACGCCACGCGCGGCTTCGAATGGAGCTCTTCCAAGGTCGCGCTGAAGCTCGAGCGCGGCGTGCCCGCGCGCGTCGAGCACACGCTGCGCCGCGAACTCGACACGCAGGGTTTCCTGGCCGCCGACACGCACCTGCACACGCTGCAGTTCAGCGGCCACGGCGACTCCAGCGCGCTGGAGCGGCAGGTGACGCTGGCCGGCGAGGGCGTCGAGTTCGCGGTCGCCACCGACCACAACCACCAGACCGACTACGCGCCCTTCCAGGCGCAGGCCGGGCTCTCGCGCTTCTACACCACGGTGGTCGGCAACGAGGTGACCACCGAGGTCGGCCACTTCAACGGCTTTCCGCTGCCCGCCAAGGGTCCCCTGCCTGCGCACGAGCTGCGCGACTACGTCGCGATCGTCGACGACATCCGCGCCAAGGGCGCGCAGGTCGTGGTGCTCAATCACCCGCGCTGGCCCAGCTACGAGGACAGCCCCTTCACCAACGAGAAGCTGGATCTCGCCACCGGCGCCTTCGCCAGCGGGCTGCGCCTGACGGTCGACGCGACCGAGATGATCAACGCGACCACCGAGCAGCAGGATCCGCTGCGCCTGTTCCGCGACTGGTTCGCGCTGCTCAACCGCGGCGTGCGCATCTTCGCGGTCGGGACCTCGGATTCGCACACGGTGGGGGATCCGGTCGGCCAGGGCCGCACGTACTTCGTCAGCGCCAGCGACGATCCCGCGAACATCGACGTCGCCGCCGCTTGCGAAGCGATCAAGAACGGACGCTCGTCGATCGGCATGGGCATCTTCGCCAGCGTCGTGGTCGAGGGCAGCGCGCGCATGGGCGACACGCTGGAGGTCCCGCGTGCCGCCGGCGCTCCGGCGCCGGTCGTGAAGCTGCGCCTGCGCGTGCAGGCGCCCTCGTGGATCGTCGCGCGCAAGGCGACGCTGTTCGTCAACGGCAAGGCGCAGGCCGAGCGCGAGATCCCCTCCGTGCGCGGCCGGCTCGACCAGCAGCTCGACTTCGAACTGCGCTGCGAGACGTCCTACGACCGCTACGTGGTGTGCGTCGTCACGGGCGATCCGGCTCGAGGACCGTTCTGGCCCAGCCTGAATCCCTACAGTCTCGCGGCGACGAATCCCGTGTTCCTCGACGTCGACGGCGGGGGCTGGAGCAGCCCGCGGGAGACCGCGGCGCTGCTGCTCGAGCGTGCGCCGCCGCAGGGCGAGGGCCTGGCCGAGCTGGTCGCGGCCTGCGACGACGAGGCGATCGTGGTGCACCTGCTCGACCAGCTCGCCCTGCGCCTGCGTCAGGCCGGCAGCTCGCCGCAGGAACTGCGCCAGCGGATCCTGGATCTCGCCGCCCGCGCCGATCCGCGTCTCGAAGGCGTGCAGCGCTTCTGCGAGCGTTTCTGAGCCGCACGAGCCTCTGCGGGCTCGTCATCCGTGACCCGCCGCCCACTAGTCTATAAAGGAGGAGGCCCCGCCACCCCGAAGCCCTCGACATGCGCCACCCGATCCTGAACGCCTGCGCTTTCGCCTGCCTGCTGCTCTTGTGCCTCGCGGCTCTCGCGCCCACGTCGCTGGCGCAGGGCGACGAGACCGTGCGCGACTTCCGCAAGTTCTTCCGCGAGGCCAAGACTCCCGCGGAGCGCGTCGAGTACGTGCTCAGCCTGGAGAAGATCGAGTCGCCCGGCGTGGTCGACGTGCTCGTGCCGGTGCTCAAGTCCGAGGAGCCCGACGTGGTGCGCGCCGCGATCCGCGTGCTCGCGGGCTTCAAGACCGTCGAGCCGGTCACCGCGCTGGTGGCGACCGCGGAGAGCGACAAGACCGAGTCGGTGCGCGTCGGCATCCTGCAGGCGATCACGCAAGCGCGCTACACCGCGGCGACGCCGGCGCTGCTGGCGATGCTCGCCGACAAGTCCTGGGACGTGCGCCGTCGCTCGCTGGAGGCGCTGGGCGCCTTGAAGGACCCGAGCCACGCCGAGGCGATCGCGGTATTGTGCGCGGATGCCGAGGTCGCGGTGCAGTGCGCGGCCTTCGACGCGCTCAGCGCGCTCAAGTCCGAGCGCGTGCTCGCGCCGGCGCGAGCGGCCTTGGACGCGCCGGTGTGGCAGGTGCGCGCCAGCGCGATCGGCGCGCTGGGCAACGTGCGCAGCCTGGAGTCGATCGAGCCGTTGATCGCGCGCCTCAAGGTCGAGGAAGGCCGCCTGCGCATGGACATCGGCCTGGCGCTGGACTCGATCACCGGCAAGACGCTCGGCGATCGCCTGGAGCAGTGGGAGTCGTTCTGGGCCAACTACAAGGACAAGTTCAAGATCCCCACCGACGCGGAGCTGGCCAAGCTGCGCGCGAAGCAGAAGGAGAACCGCGAGAAGTACAAGCCCTCCGGGCCGAGCACCTCGTACCACGGCATCGAGACGCCTTCGCGCTCGATCCTGTTCGTGATCGACGTCTCCGGCTCGATGGAGAACCTGGTGGTCGAGAAAGAGCGCTTCCAGGACGGCGGCTATCCCTCGATGATGCGCATCGACATCGTCAAGACCGAGCTCGCGCGAACGATCGAGCGCCTGGAGCCCAACGTCAACTTCAACATCCAGTCCTTCGGCACCGACGTGAAGTGGTGGAAGAAGGCCCTGGTCCCGGCCAACGTGCTCAACCGCACGGCGGGCAAGGACTGGGCGATGAAGCTCGAGCCGCTCGGCGGCAGCTCGAAGGAGGACCTGGCCAGCGTGGGCCTGACCGGTTCCGCCAACCTCGAAGCGGGCAAGACCAACACCTGGGGCGCGCTCAGCGCCGCGCTGGGCATCGCCGGCCGCGGCGCGAAGGACAAGAACTACACGGTCGCGGTCGACACGGTCTTCTTCCTTTCCGACGGCCGCCCTTCGCACGGCGACTACGTCGATCCCGAGGACATCCTGCGCGAGGTGCGCTCGGCCAACAAGCTGCGCAAGGTCGTGCTGCACACGATCGCCATCGGCGAGTTCCAGAAGGAATTCATGAAGCGCCTCGCCGAGGACAACGGCGGCGTGTTCGTCGACCTGGGCCGCTGATCCGCGGGCGCAGCCCGGGCTTTCGAGCACGGAATTCGCCGCCGCGGCCTCATTGACACCCCAGGCTGCCCCCCGGTACCCTCTCCAGCCCAATTTCACTGGGATCGGGGCGTGGCTCAGCTTGGTAGAGCGCTGCGTTCGGGACGCAGAGGTCGGAGGTTCAAATCCTCTCGCCCCGACCATCTCCCGCACCCGCCGTAGGGCGCCGCCGCGGTCCGTGCGCGGCCTGTGGCCCGCGCGATCGGGGGCGCTAGCTGCGCAGCGCCGCCTTGGCCGACGTCGCCGACGGCAAGACCCGCGACGAGGCCTTCCATGCTGATCGCCCTGCTGCTGGCCCTCCAGGGGGCCGTCACCTCCCCCAGCCGCGTGCCCGCGCTGTGCGAGCCGGTCGCGCTGGAGCGCCAGATCCACTGGCAGCGCTCGCTGGAGGACGGCCTGGCGCTCGCGCAGGCCGAAAAGCGTCCGATCCTGGTCGCGCTCAACATGGACGGCGAGTCGGCCTCGGAGCGCATCGTGCGCGAGCGCTACCGCGATCCGCGCTTCGTCGCGTTGACGCGGCGCTTCGTGTGCCTGCCGGGCAGCCTGTTCCGCCACGCGCCGCGCGACCACACGTTCGAGGGACAGCGCATCGCCTCGCCGCGCCTGGGCGAAATCACCAGCGGCGAGGCGATCCTGCTCGAGCCGATCCTGTTCGACCGATTCCTCGGCGAGGAGCGCGTCGCGCCGCGCCACGCGCTGATCCTTCCCGACGGGACGAAACACTTCGACCTGTACCGGCTGTTCGACCTGGGCGAACTCGACCGCGCGCTGGAGTCCGCCCAGGAGCTGGCGCCGCCGCAGCTGCCGCGCGAGAGCGCGCCGCTCGATCCGGCGACGCTCGGCCACGCGCAGTGGCTCGAGCTCGCCGGCGCGCGCGATCACCGCGAGCGGCTGCGCTTCGAGAGCCTGCTGCTGCCGCCGACGCCGATCGAAGCGCTCGAGCGCGCGCTGCGCGCCCTGCTCGAACGCGGCAACGCGGGCTCGCTCGAGGCGCTGCGCATCGCCTACGCGCGTTGCGGCGAGGCGCCCGGTCGTCTGGCGCCGCTGGCGACGCTGGTCGCGCGCGCGCGCGGTCTGCGCGAACCGGCCGCGGCCCTGGTACGCGAACTGCTGACCGACGTGCCGGCCTCGCTGGTGCAAGTCGAGCTCGGCGCGCGCGCGGAGCTGCTCGAAGCGCTGGCCGAGCTCGGCGGCGATCTGCCCTACCAGCGCTCGCTGCTGCTCTCCTACGCCGCGGCCGGCGATCCGCTGCAAGAGCGGCCGCGCGTGCTGCGCTGGCTGGCGAACAGCGCGGGCCTCGATCTCGCGCGCCGCGTCGAAGCGCAGCTGCCCAACGTCGCGACCGGGCGCGTGCTCGCGAGCGCGCAGGCGATCCCGCGCGAGGCGCCCTGGCGCGCCCCCGACGATCTGCCTCCGGCCGAGGAGATCGAAGCCGAACTCCTGGTGGCCGACGAGCAGCTCGCCGGCGCCGCGGGCGAGCTCGCCGTGCAGGCGCGATTCGCGCGCGCCGCGCTCGCCGCCGCTCGCAGCCGCATCGCCAGCGGTGGCAGCAGCATCGAGCTGCTGCTGGGAGACGCCAGCGCCGCCTTGGTGCAAGTCACGCGCGCCACGCCCGGCGACGTCGAGGCTTGGCTGCTGCTCGCGCGCGCCAGCTACCTGCTCTCCGACTTCGCCGCGCAGGAGCAGGCCGCGCTCGGTGCGCTCGCGGCGCTGCCCGCGCTGGATCCGCAAGCGCTCGAGCGGCTGCTGGGCATCGTCGCCGCCGACTCCAGGCAGCTCGCGCTCGACGCCCAGGCCCTGGTCCAGCCGCGCGAACGCCAGGAGGCGCAGCGCTGGCTTGCGGACGCCTGCGCGCGCCTGGTCGAGAGCCGCTCCGGCGGCGACCCGGCCGTCGAACTCGAAGGCCTCTCGCGCGGCTTGAACGCCGCGGCGCTGGCCGCGCTGGCGCCGATCTCGACGCCGACCGACTGGCTGACCTACTCCGCCTTCCACGCCGCGCTCGGCCGCCGCGGCGAGGAGATCGCCATCGCGCGCCAAGGCCTTGCGTTCTTCCCCGAGTCGCAGGAGCTGCGCACGGCCTTCTACCTCGCCGTCTGGGATCGCGGCTGGGCGCGCGAAGCCCGGCTGGAGAGCGAGGCGCTTGCCGAGCGTTTCCCCGACTCGGGCGCCTCGCGCTGGTACGTGGGCTACGCCGGCATGCAGGAGGGCAATGCGCTGCGCCGCGCCGAGGATCCGCGCGCCGCGATCGCGGCCTACCGCGGCGCGGACCAGGCCTTCGCGGCCAGCATCCAGCTCGCGCCCGAGTTCAAGGACAGCGCCGACTACTACCGCGCGCTGGCCGCGCTCGGCCGCGGCTTCGCCCAGCTGCTGATCGACGAACGCGCGGAAGCGGCGCGGGCGCTGGTCGAGGGCATCGCCATCCGTCCCGCGATCGCGGAGGTGCGCGATCCGCTCGATCGCGAGGCCGTCGACCTGCTCGATGGCGCGCTGGAGTGGCGCGAGAGCGGACCCAGCCCGGTCGAGCCGCTGGCGCTGCTGGCCGAGCTCGAGCGCGCCGATCCCGGCAACCCCGCCTGGGCGCGGCGCGTCTCGGACAGCGAACTGCGCGAGGGCCTGCGCGCGGACGGGCGCGGCGAGCCCGAAATCGGCGACCGCTACCTCGAGCAGGCCATCGCCGCCGCACGCCGGGCCGTGGAGCGCTCGACCGAGGACGCCGATCGGCGAGCGCTGGCCCAAGCGCTGAGCGTGCATGCCGAGCGCCGCATGGCGCGGGCCGAGTTCGAGGCCGCCAGGCCCCTGCTGGTCGAGGTCGCCGGACTGCTGGGAGAGGCCGCTCCAGCCGGGACGGTCTCCGACGGCGAGCAGAGCGAGCTGGCGGCGCGACTGCGTGCCCGGCTGGGAGAGGCCCGCCCCCTGATCCGCCCCGGACGCTAGCAGGGGTTGAAGAAGGCCCTCTTGCGGCCGAGCGTGGTGCGGCGCTGCGGCGTCGCGCTCGGAAAGGGGTGCTCCGCGGCCAGGGAGGCCGCACCCCGCTGCAAAGGCCCCGCAGGAGCCTTTGCCCCCAGCGCTTCGCGCTCTACCGCGGAGGCCCTGCGCCCCTTGTTGTCGCCCTCCTTGCAGCACCACCACACGCTCGGCCTCGCTGCGGGCCTTTTTCAACGCACGGCTCGCCGGCCGATCGGGGAATCCGTTTTTTGCTGTTCCCTGCCGGCCGCGGATGCGGCAAGCTTTCCCGTGTCGGCAGCGGATTCGCTGCCCCTGAGCGGGGACGCTCCCGCACGATCCAGGCGCCAGGCCCGCGAAGGCCCCCTGGGACGTGCCCAGACTGCGCCGCAGTCGGCCTCCTCGCCCGCGCCAGCCGCTGCTGCGGTCCTTCTGCCCTGGCCCGAAGTCGGACTCCCGAGCTTCGATCCGGGCGGGAGCGAGCCCAGCCCGGCCCAGGCTTCGCGCCTTGCCCCCCGCGGGTGGCAAGCCGGCGTGGCCCGGCTGCGGCCCTGATCCTCTCTCCCCGGCGCTCCGCGCGAGCGCCCGGGCTTCTCACCTCGACCCCACGCCGCGGGCCGTCGCGAGCGCGTCCTGCGACGCGCGCGGCGCAGGCGCCCGCGAGGCAGGCGTTCCGCATCCCGTCCCACCGGCCGGGAAGAGGGAGCTCCCGGCCCTGATGAACTTCTGCACGCCCCGCGCGGGGCGGGCCAAGCCCTTTCCGGGCTCCTGGCTCCGCCTCGGCGCTCCACTCCCTCACGCATGAGGCACGGCTTGGCCCGCGACGACAAGAATCGATCGTTCGATCCCGACTCCGTTCCGTTCGGAGCGATGGACGTTCCCCCCGAAGCGCTGCGCGCACGGCCGCGCGCCGCGCCCGCTCCGGCGGTGCAGGCGCCGCCTCCCCAGGCAGCGCCGGCCCGCGAGGCCGTGGCCTTCAGCCCCGGCGCGCCGCAGCCCGAGCCCCGCCCGCACGCCGACGGCGCGCAGGGCGACGGCCGCCGCGACTGGCGCCGGCAGGAGAATCGGCGCGGGAACTCGCGCCGTGGCGGCAGGCGCCGCAACCGCAACCGCGAGGACGGCGAGCAGGGCCAACGCGCGCCGGGCACCGAGGGCGCGCCGCGCGAGCCCCTCGAGCCTGGAGCTGCGCCCGGAGCCCTGGACCTGCGCCGCGAGCACCCCGACCAGGGCCACTTCTTCGGCCCCGGCCCGGAGCAGCGCCGCGCGCAACCCGGCGGCTGGAACGAGCGCTCCGGCGAGCCCGATGGGCTCGATGGCCCCGGCGAGAGCGGCGGCGAAGCGGCGCTCGAGGGCGGGCCGCAGCAAGAGGAGGAGCGCGGCGGGCGCTTCGGCCGACGCCGGCGCCGCCGGCGTGGACAGGGACAGGGTTTCCCGGGCGCCGCGCCCGCGGGGCCCGCGGGAGCGCTGCCGCAGCAGCACGCGCACGCCGGGCAGGCTCAGCGCCCAGGCGGCGGCTTCGCTCCCGGCAACCGCCACGCGCAGGCCCGCGCTGCGCATGCGCAGGGCGGCGGCGCGCAGGCGGCGCCGCAGACGCGCCAGGAAACGCTGGGCATGTTCCTGGCCGACAAAGGCAGCGGCGGATTCCTGCGCTCGCCCGAACGCATGTTCCTGCCTTCGCGCGAGGACGTCTTCGTGCCGCCCAACCTCGTCGCGCGCTTCAAGCTGCGCGACGGCTCCTTGATCAGCGGTTTCGCGCAGCGCGGTCAGGGGCCCAGCGGCATGGCGCTGGTCGACGTGAGCCTGGTCGACGGCAAGGACCCGCGCGAGCTGGGCTCGCTGGTTTCCTACAAGAAGCTGGTCAGCATCGACCCCGACTTCCACTACGAGCTGGGCAACCAGACCGGGGACATCTCGATGAAGATCCTCGACCTGATCTGCCCGATCGGCCGCGGCACGCGCGGCCTCTTGGTCGCGCCGCCGCGCTCAGGGAAAACGATCCTGATGCAGAAGTTCGCCTGCGGCATCCAGGAGCACTACAGCGACGTGCAGCTCTTCGTGCTCTTGGTCGACGAGCGCCCGGAAGAGGCCACCGAGTGGAAGCGCATCATCAAGCCGCCGGGCATGGTGTTCGTGTCGACCAACGACGAGCGCGCCGACAACCACGTCGCGCTGTGCGAAGCGGTCTGGGCGCGCGCGACGCGACTCGTGGAACTCGGCCAGGACGTGGTGCTCGTGCTCGACTCGATCACGCGCATGGCGCGCTCCTACAACAACGTGCTGGGCAACAGCGGCAAGACCATGTCGGGCGGCCTGGACACGCGCGCGATGGAGCGTCCCAAGCAGTTCTTCGGCTCGGCGCGCAACACGGAGACCGCGGGCAGCCTGACGATCCTGGGCACGACCCTGGTCGAAACCGGCAGCCGCATGGACCAGGTGATCTTCGAGGAGTTCAAGGGCACCGGCAACATGGAGCTGGTGCTTTCGCGCAAGCTCGCCGACCGGCGCATCTTCCCCTCGATCGACATCGAGAAGTCGGGCACGCGCAAGGAAGAGAAGCTGCTCAGCTCGCGGCGCCTGAAGCAGATCCAGATCCTGCGGCGCGTGCTCTTGAAGATGAACTTCGTCGAGGCGATGGAGCTCTTGATCACCAAGCTCGACGACGTCGACGACATCGACGTGTTCCTCAAGCGTTTCGAAGTCGATCCGGACAAGTGAGCGCGCCGGTGCCGCGCGCGAAGTCGTGGCCGTGGGTCGTGGGCCTGCTCGCGCTGGCCTTCGCGCTGCGCTGGATGCCGCTGCAGCACGGACTGCCGCGCAACTACGTGCCCGACACGCACGCCGTGCGCGCTGCGCTGGGCATGGCCAAGGACAAGGACCTGGCGCCCGAGGTCGGCAAGTACTCCTCGTATCCGTACCTGATGCCCTACTTGCTGCTGCCGATCTACGGCGTGCAGTACGCGCTGGGCAAAGCCGAGGGGGAATGGTCGGACGGCGCCGGATTCGCGGCGGCGATCAGCGAAAGACCCGAGCGTGTCGCGCTGCCCGCGCGCGCGCTGGTGGCGAGCTTCGGTGCCTTGACCGCGCTGCTCGTGTACTTCGCGGCGCGCGCGGCCGGCATGAACCTGGGCGCGCTCGGCGCGATGTTCCTGTGCGCCACGGGGCTGCTGCACCTGCAATTCTCGGTGCAGGAACGGCCCTGGGTGATCGTGCTGTTCTTCGGCGCCGCCTGCCTGTGGGCCAGCGTGCTCTACGCGCGCGAGCGCAAGCTGCGCTGGCTCGCGCTCTCCGGCGCCGGCGCCGGCCTGGCCTTCGCGACGCACCAGGCCGGCTTGTTCTTCGCCTTCTTGACCGCCGCCGTGTGGGCTTTTTCAGCGCGCGAGGCCGCCGACTGGAAGCAGCCGATGCTCGCGCGCCGCATCGGCCACGCCGCGGCAGCCGCGGCTGCGTGCCTGGTCCTGGGATTGCTCTGCGGCCACGTCTACTACCTCGTGCACGGCGGCGTGCCCCAGGAGGACGTCGTCGGCGACGCGCGCGCCGCGGGCCTGCTCTCGATCGGAGGGCAGGCGCTGAACGTCGGCCTGTCCTGGGATTCGTTCCTGCACCTCTCGAGGACCCTGATCGGCTACGACCCGCTGCTGCTCGGCCTGGGAGCGGGCGGGTGTTTCCTGGCCTGGCGCAGCACGACGCTGCGCGGACCGTGCGCGTTCACGCTCTTCTACGCGCTGTTCTTCCTGTTCAATCCTTCCGACCACGTGCGCTACCTGCTGCCGCTGACGATCCTGCTCGCGTTGCCCGCGGGGCTGGTCGTCGAGCTCGTGCTGCAGCGCAAGCTCGGCCGTCTCGCGCTCGCGCTGCTGCTCGCGATCCCGCTGCTGCAGGCCGCGCGCCTGGTGTGGCTGCTGCGCCAGGAGGACACGCGCGCCGAGGCCGAGCGCCTGCTGGAACAGCTCGCCGCGCCCGGCGAAGCGCCCGCGTACATCGCCATCGATCACTACGGGCCGCAGGTCGAACTCTCGCGGCGCTCGTTGGAGGAGCTCTCGGGCCTGCGCGAACTGCGCACGCGCGAGCAGCATCGGCTGCGACAACTGCAGTCGGGCGCGGCGCCAGGCGGCAAGCTCGGCGTGCACGCGCTGTTCGTCGAGGAGTTGATGGGCTTCGACGACACGAGCGGGAGCTACGGCGTGCTGCCCGCGCGACGCGATCTCGCGCCGACGCCGCGCGAGATGCTGGAGTCGCTGGGCTTCACGCATTTCGCGCTGGTCAGCCGCCGACCCGCCGACGCGAACTTCCCTTTCCTCGCCGAACTCGCGCTCGAGTGGACGCCGATGTGGGTGCTCGATCCTTCGCGCCGGGGAGCCGGGCAATCGCCCGAGGCCTTCCTGCCGACGGAAATGGACTTCCCGCTGACCGCGCTGTGGCGCGTCGAGCGGCCGGGACCGCTGATCACGCTGTACCTGCTGCCCAAGCGCTGAGGCTCAGGGCAGACCGAGGTGCTCCATCAGGAACGCCTCGATGCGCTTGTACTCGTCCAGCCAGTGCGCGCCGTCGGTGAAGGCGTGGTTCTGGCTGGGGTAGAGCATGACCTCGAAGTCCTTCCCCTCGTCGATCAGCTTCTCCATCAAGCGGATCGTGTCCTGCGCGAAGACGTTGGAATCCATCATGCCGTGCAGCAAGAGCAGCGGCTTGTTGAGTTTTTCCGCGTGGTCGATCGGCGAGGAGCGCGCATAGGCTTCGGGATGCGTCGAGGGCCGCCCCAGGCGCGGCTGCGTGTAGCCGGGATGGTAGGTGCGCCAGTCGGTGACCGAGCGCAGCGCGGCGCCCGCGCACCAGCGATCTCCGGCGGTGAACAGCGCCATCAGCGTCAGGAAGCCGCCGTAGGACCCGCCGTAGCAGGCCGCGCGCCGTGGATCGATCACGCCGCGCGCCGCGAGCGCGTCGAGCGTGCGGTGGATGTCGCTGAGCTCCAGCTCGCCCAGGTTGTACTGCGCCGCGCTGCGGAAATCCTGGCCGTAGCCCGAGCTGCCGCGGTAGTCGACGTCGAGCACGACGTAGCCCATGCCCGCCAGCCGCGAGTGGAACATGAGGTTGGGCTCGTACTCGGTCATCGAGTCCGCGACGTTCTGGAGATATCCGGCGCCGTGGATGAACACGACGCAGGGCCGCGGCCGGTCGGGATGCTCGAGCGAGCTTTCGCGCGGCAGGAACACGTGGCTCGCCACGCGCGCCTCGCGCTCGCCCACGACCTCGAAGCGCACCGGGCGTATCCAATCGCGGCGCAGGAACTCGGCGGGCGCGCCGCGCGTCAGCTGCAGCGCCGGCTGGTCCGAGCCCGCGTCGAGGCTCCACAGCTCGTCGGGCTGGAACATGCTGCCGTGCAGGAAGACGGTGCGCAGCGAGCGATCGGCGAGCCGCGGCTGGGCGTTGAAGCCCTCGGGCGCGGCCAGCTGCCGGATCGCGCCCTGTGCGTCGACGTAGGCCAGCCGCCGTCGGTCGCGTCGGCGGTCCTCGCTGTAGCTGAAGACGATGCCGCCGTCGGGCGCCACGTCGAAGGCGCTGACCTCGCCGCTGACCTCGGTCAGCTGCCGAACACGGCCGGATTCGACGTCGAAGGCGAAGAGCTGCGCCTTGCCCGGCGTGCTGGATGCCGCGAAGGATTCCGAGCCGAAGATCAGCTGCTTGCCGTCGCTGCCCCAGCGCGGTCCGCCGATCGGTCCGCCGATCCAGCGCTCGTCGCGGTCGAGCAGCACGCGCTGCAAGCCGCCTTCAGGGCTCCACAGGTAGGTCTCCAGCGTGCGGAAATCCTCGGAGAGCCGCGCCAGCGCCAAGCGCGCGGGCGAGGCGGCGTCCGGCTGCGGCGCCCAGCTGCTGGTGCGCATCCAGAACACCTCGCCGCCGTCGAGCAGCAGCGGCTGCGATTCGCCGTTCGTGGTGTCCCAGACGTGCAGCTTGCGCGGCGCCGGCGATTCATCGGCCAGGTCGCGCCTGCCGTCGCGCGTGCTCACGCGCGCGCTCAGGTAGTCGGGGATCAGCGTCGGCGCGGGATCCTTGCTGCGATCGACCGCGGCCGCGAAGACCCATTTGCCGTCGGGCGACAGCTCGCTGTCCTCGACGTTCTTGATCTCGGCCATGCCCGCGAGCTCCACCGCCCTGCCGGTTTCGAGCCACAGCACCTGCGCCTTGGGCTGCGGGCTCTCGCTGCTCTCGGCCTGTGCGGCCTCGAGCGCCGCGGCCAACACCGCCTCGCGCGAGAACACGACCTTGCGGTCGCGCGAGAAGGACAGCCGACCCGCGTCGGACTCGATCGTCGCGGTCAGGTTGGTGCCCGTGTCCGCGCTGAACGCGGCGGCGCTCGGCGACTCGCCGGCGAGCGGGAAGCTCCACAGGTCCGCGCCGGCCTCGAGCAGCACGGCGTCGTCGTCCTCGGAGAAGCGCGCCGATTCCAGTTTCGCGAAGGGGCCGTCCTTCTCGCCGTGCAGCAGGCTGCGCACGCTCCAACGCCCGTGCGGGCTGGACGGGGGATCCAGGAGGAACAGCTCGCTGCCGCGGCGCGCGAGGACCCGCGCGCCATGGTGCGAGAGCGAGATCTGCGGATCGGCGGGCTCCTCGGCGGGCTTTTCGCCGGCCTCGAGCGCCTGCTTGGGCAGCAGTTCCGCGAGCGGCAGGCCCTGGTAGTCGGTCGACTCGGGCGCCAAGGTCGACTGCACGCGCAGCGACCTCGAGGCGGCGATCTGGCGCTGGCCGTCGGCCGAGGTCTTCAGCGGATTGTGTCGGAAGAAGACCCACTTGCCGTCCGCGCTGACGCTCTCCAGACGCGGCGGACGGCCCTGGATGCCGGGCAGCAGGAAAATCTCCTCCAGCGTCGGCGTCGCGGCCGCTCGCCGCCGCGCCGTTTCCTCGGCTGCGTCGAGCGAGCGGCAGGCGGCGGCGGGCAACAGCAGCAGCGCGGCCGGGATCCAAGGACGCGCGCGGGTCGGCGGGTGCATCCGACGAGATTAGCAAGCGCGGCGGCGGCCCGCAGCGTCGGGTGCTGCCCCGCATCGCTGGTGTTCGACGCCGGGTTCGCCGGCCGCCGCCTCGGCTTCGCGCGGTTCGATCTTTGGGGCCCGAGCTCGCGGCCGGCCCGGCCTTCGGACGCCGTGTAGCGCGGCCCCGGACGGCGGCCACGCCGCGACGCGGGGAGCTTCCAATCGGCCTCAAGCCTGCTGCGGCCAGAGGCCGAAGAGCGGCGGGTGAGCGCAGACCCCGCTGGGCTGGAGACCTCGGATCCCGACGCGATCGCGTCGCCGCGCGACGAGCCCACGGCGCACGTCGCGCCGCTGCTATCGGAAGCGGCACCGGCGCTGCCGGCCAGCGAGCGCGCTCCGAGCGCGCGACTCTCCGCGGGCGAGCTGCTCGCGCCCGAGCCGGCCGCCGAAGCGCTCGCGCTCCCCGCCGCCCATCCGCTCGCCGCTCCGCGCCGCCACGCGCGCTGGAAGCGCGGCCTGCTGCTGGCGCAAGCGATCGGCCTGCTGATGATCGCCTACGTCGCGCTGTTCCACGTCTCGGTGGTGCGCGGCAGCTCGATGGCACCGGGGATCCACGACGGCGATCGCATCGTCGTCGATCACTTCGCCTACCTGTTCAAGCCCGTCGACCGCGGCGACGTCGTCGTGCTCAAGTACCCGCTCGATCCCTCGCTGGACTACATCAAGCGCATCATCGGCCTGCCCGGCGACGAGGTCGTGATCGAGGGCGGCAGCGTGTGGGTCAACGGCAAGGCGCTCGACGAGCCCTACGTCGCCAGCGCCGATCCGCTCTCGCGCTCCTACGTGCGCGTGCAGCCGGCGCACTACTTCGTGCTCGGCGACAACCGGCCGCGCTCCTCCGACAGCCGCGAGTTCGGCCAGGTGCCGATGGACTATGTGCGCGGTCGCGTCGAAGCGCGCTTGTGGCCGATCTCGCGCATCGGGACGATCCACTAGCCGCGGCCCGACGCCGGCGCGGGCGCGGTGCTACGATAGCCGGATGCAAGAGTCCGGCGTGGCCTTGATCACCGGCAGCGCGCGCGGTCTGGGACTGGCCTGCGCGAGGCGATTCGTCGCGCAAGGCAAGCGCGTGCACGTGGTCTGGCGCACACGCAGCTCCGAAACGCCCGAGCTCGAGCGCGAGTTCGGTCAGCGAGCGCACCAGGCCGATGCGACCAGCGCCGCGGATCTCGCGCGCGTCGTGGCCGAGGTCCTGGCGCTCGATGCGCGCATCGACCACGCCGTGCACGCGGTGGGGGAGTTCCACAGCGGCGCGCTGGCGCAGCTGCAGCCCGCGGACTTCCGGCGCATGTTCGCGTCGAACGCCGAGTCGGCCTTCCTGTTCGCGCGCGCGGTGCTGCCGGCGCTGCGCGCTTCGCGCGGCCAGATGGTGTTCTTCGGCGCCGCCGGCCTCGAAGGCCTGGGCGCGCGCAGCGAGGCCGCGGCCTACATGGCGGCCAAGAGCGCGCTGCTGGTGCTGGCCCGCAGCCTCGCGCTGGAGGAGGCGCCCGCCGGCGTGCGCGTGAACGTGGTCTCGCCGGGCGTCGTCGCGCACGCGCACGCCGACGCCGACACCCTGACCAAGCTCGCGCAGGGCAAGGTGCCGCTCGCCGGTCCCACGGGCACGCCCGAGGACGTGGCCGCGGCGGTGGCCTGGCTGTGCTCCGGCGAGGCCCGTCTGGTCACGGGCACCGATCTGCTGGTCGCCGGCGGCTTCGGCCTCTGATCAGGCCTGCTTGCGCAGCAGTCTGCGGCGCTGGACGCTGTTCGCCAGTTCGCCGATGCCGTCGATCCAGCAGCGCACCTCGACGCCGCTCTCGACCGTGCCCAGTCCGACGCCGGTCGGAATCAGCACCACGTCGCCCGCATGCAGGATCGCCAGCCGCGAGAGCGCCGCGATCCCCAGGGCCACGTCCGCGGCCAGCTCGGCGCTGCGGCGCGTGTGTGCCGGCTCGATTTGCGCAGCGCGGATGCGCCGCGCGCCGACGCCGACGTCCGCCAGCTCGAAGGCGGCGCGCGGGACGAAGGCCGGACCGACCACCAGGGTTCCCGCGGGCGACTGGCCGAACCAGTTGGAGCGCGACCGGCCGTCGAGCGAGCAGCGCGTGAAGTCGCTGGCCACCATGTAGCCGGCGATGCACTGCGCGGCGTCCACCAGGGCGATGCGCCTCGCGCGCCGCGCCAGCACCACGGCCAGGAAGCACTGGTGGCGCAGCACCGTCGGTTCCTCGCCCGCGGTCTCCGCGAGCTCGGGCAGGTGAATCGTCGCCGCGCTGGCGGCCAGGCTCGCCGGCGAGCGGTTGCTGAACCACTCGCGCTCCGCGCCCGCGGCCTGCTGCTCGAACAGCTCGCGCGGCGGAAGACGCAGCGCGAGGATCTTGCCGATGTGCCGCGGCTCGAGCGGCGTGAGCAACTCGGAGGGCGGCGGGGCCGGACGCCGGCGCGCGGGCGCGGACTTCTCGTGCTCGGCGAAGCGCTCGAAGAAGCCGCGCTCGACCAGCTGCAGCAGATCGCCGTGGCGTTCGCGGTCAGAGCCCTGCGAGAGGTCGTAGTTCCGGCCGTCGAATTCGAGCACCAGGTTGCTGCCCGCGGCGCTGGGGACACGGAACACACGGGTACGGCCGATCGGAGTTGGACTCATGCGGGTGGCCGCAAGTGCGGCCTTGGGTGGCTATCGCGGTCGCGCCGCGTCGAGGGTCAGGAGTGCATAGGCCGTTGCGACGACGGGGTTACCCTCGTACCAGCGCGGGCTGTTCTTGTTGATCCACGAGCCGTCGGTGCGGTCCTGCATCGCGACCAGCCGGCCGCAGATTTCGCTGCGCCACGCATGCGAGCGGCCCTGGGCGTCGACCAGCGTGTCTTCGCCGAAGACCTCCAGCGCGCGCGCCATCGTGTGGAAGTAGTAGTACAAGCCTTGGTAAGCCGCGCTCGGATCTTCGCTGGTCATGAAACCCGGATTGATGTCGAGCGTGTAGTTCTTTCGGCACCATTCCCAGGCCGCCTTGACACGCGGGTCCTCGCGATCGAGGCCGGCGAAAACGAAGCTCTTGAGCAGCGCGTAGGTCATCGAACCATAGGACCGCGGCAGCTTGCTGCCGTCGCCCAGCTCGACGAATCCCGCCTTGGAATCGCCCGGCGCGTAGCCCGCGCCGCCGTCGTCGCCGCTCTTGATCACCAGATTGCCGTCGTCGGCGAGCGCGACGCGCACGTCGTTGCTCTCGGAACGGTTCTGGCAGCGCTGCAGGAAGCTCAACGCCTTGGCGTAGGTCGGATCGCCCTTCTGCAGGCCCGAGGCCGAGAGCGCCTCGAGCGCCATCTGGAGGTTGGAGAGGTCGGGCCGCTCGCTGCCGCCGTAACCGATGCCGCCGTAGTACAGATCGCCTTCGCTGTAGCCCTCGCCTTCGTCGGCCTGCAGCAGCTTGAGGAAACCCTGAGCCTTGGCGATCACCGGCGCGTACTCCGGCTTCTTCGCGCGCACCAGCGCCATGATCGCCGCCGAGGTGCCGTAGTTGGCCAGCTTGCCATCGTGGATCGAGCCGTCGGGATGCTGCAGCGTCAGCAGCCACGCCAGGCCCGAGTCGATCGCCTGCTGCACGGGTGCGGGACGCGGTTCGGGCAGGCACAGGAGCGCGCCGAGCGCGAGCGCCGAAACCCCTGCATCCGGCTTGCCCGGTTGGCCGAACTTTCCGTCGGGCGCGAGGCTAGCCAAGTATTTGCCGCCGTCCACCAACGCCTTCTGCGCCTTGGCCGCGTCCGCCGGAGCGAAAGCCGGCAGTGGATCGAGCTTGGGAGCCGCGGCCTTGGCGCGCGACTTCTTCAGGACGCGCTCGCAGAACGAAAGTTCGATCAGGGCGCGCGAGGTCTCGACCACGCTGCCCTGCTTGCCGCTCCAGATCCCGTCGCGGTCGCGGCGGCCGAGCCATTCGCGCGCGCGCTGTTCCGCCGCCTGCGCGTTCTCGATGCCTGCGGGAGCATCCCAGCCGGGACTCGCGAGCCCCGCGCTCGACAAACGCTTCAGCGCGGCCTTGAGCGCCGGCGTGGTCGAGGCGTCCGCGAACATCGCCAGCGCGGCCGCGGCCAGGCGCGTCTGCTCGAGAACCTGCTCGGGCGTGGCCCCGGCGTCGGCGATGTTGCCCTGGGCGTCCTGCCGCGAGCCGAGGTAGTCGAGCGCTTTGCGCACAAAGGGTCCGTCGACGGCGCGATAACGATCAGGGCATTCTCCGAGCGCGCGCAGCGCCCAGGCCGTCCCCGTGACGCCGCCGCCGTAGGAACCGTCCTTGACCTCCTGCACGGAGCGCAGCCAGCGCACCCCGGCGCGGATGTCGCTCTCCAGGTTCATTTCGGCCCCGGACTGGGGCGAGGCCAGCAGCGGGGCGGCGCTCAGCAGAGCGGCGAACAGCGGCAGCAGCAGGCGGCGAACGAGGCTGGACAAGACCATGAGCGAAGCATCCTAGGGGTAAGGGGTGCGCGACTCCACGGCGAGGGAGCGCTCCTACGCAAGCCCTACCCCAACGCGAGCGCCCAGGCCGGGGTTCAAAGCCCCTGGCGGGGTTGCCGGGGCGCTCGGGGCAGGGAATGCTGGCCGGAATGAGCGACCCGTCATCCGCGCCGCGCAGCCTGCCGCTCGACTTTCAGGCGATTTCCGAAGCCGAGAGCCTGCGGCGCGCGACGCAATTCCGTGCCGAGCTCTCGCGCCGCCGCAGCGTGCGCGAGTTCAGCGCAAGTCCGTTGCCGGCGGGGGTGCTCGACCAGTGCCTGCTGGCTGCCGGCAGCGCGCCCTCGGGCGCCAACCAGCAGCCGTGGACTTTCGTCGTCGTCGAGGACCCGGCGATCAAGCAGCAGATCCGCGCCGCCGCCGAGGAGGAGGAGCGCGCCTTCTACGCCACGCGCGCCAGCGCCGAGTGGCTCGCCGCGCTCGCGCCTTTGGGCACCGACTGGAGCAAGCCCTTCCTGGAAATCGCTCCCGCGCTGGTCGTCGTCTTCCGCCAAGCCTACGGCATCGAGGAAGGCGTCAAGCGCGACCACTACTACACGCAGGAGTCGGTCGGCATCGCGGTCGGGATGTTCTTGGCGGCATTGCAGCATGCGGGCCTGGCGAGCTTGACGCACACGCCCAGCCCGATGGGTTTCCTTGCGCGCATCCTCGGTCGGCCGGCGAACGAGAAGCCCTTCGTGCTGATCCCGGTGGGTTTTCCAGCGGATCATTGCCGCGTTCCCGACATCCGTCGCAAGTCGCTGGAGGAGATCCGCGTCGTGTACGGAGCCAGGCACCCTTCCTAACGGTTGCGTCGACTCAACGGCGCTGTGCGAGCAACGGCCACGTCGAGCTCGGCCGGCAACGGCGCGAGAACGGCCCGGCGGCAACCGTTCGGAAAGGTGCCAGGCTCCTGGTCAATTTGACGGCGGTGCCGTAGGCGACGAGTACGGAGCCAGGCACCCTTCCGAACGGTTGCGTCGACTCAACGGCGCTGTGGGAGCAACGGCCGGGTCGAGGTCTACCGGCAACGGCGCGGGAACGGCCCGGCGGCAACCGTTCGGAAAGGTGCCAGGCTCCTAGGTCAATTTGACGGCGGTGCCGTAGGCGACGAATTCGGCGGCGCCGGCGGAGATCTCACTCGTGGTGAAGCGCATGCCGACGACGGCGTCGGCGCCGCGCGCGCGCGCTTCGGCGATCATGCGGTCGATCGCTTGTTCGCGGCTCTCGGCGAGCAGCTTCGTGTACTCTTCGATCTCGCCGCCGACCAGGCGCTTGAAGCTGGCGGAGATGTCGCGGCCCAGGTGACGCGAGCGCACCGTGTTGCCGCGCACGAGGCCGATGGTCTCGCGGATCTCCCTGCCGGGGACGGCATCGGTCGTGCACAGGATCATCGTTCGATTTCGGTGTACGGATCGTAGGGCAGCGTGCGCAGGCGACCGCGCAGCGTGACCAGGAACAACAGCAGCGCGCCCGCGCAGACGAGGCCGAGCAGGAGCTTCGGCAGCAGCTGCATCTCGCTGGTCCACAGCTCGAATCCGACCCAGCCCGCCAGGCCTGCCGTGCCGAAGCCCAGGGCGGCGAAGCCCAGGCTGGTCGAAGCGCGCTGCAGGGGATCGAGTTCGAGGCGCTTCCACTCGTGGTCGATCGGCTCGGGCGCGGCCATCGCGCGCGCCAGCAGGCCGAGCTTGCGCATCTGCGTGACCTCGAGCTGCAGGTCGGGGCGCGTGGCCAGCAGCGACTCGAAGGTGGCGCGGTCCGCGGGGCCGAGCTCGCCGTCGACATAGGCCATCGCCTGCAGCTGCTCGCGCGTGGGCTCTTGCATCGCGGCGCTCACGGCTTGCCTCCCCGGCCGCTGCTGCGCTCGGCCTCGAGCTCGGCGAAGTCGCCGCCCAGGTGCGCCGAGAGTTCCTCGCGCAATCTCCGTCGCGCATGGAACAGCCGCGACATCACCGTGCCGATCGGAATGCCCAGGGAGCTGGCGATTTCCTGGTAGGAGCTGTCGCGGAAGTGCCGCAGCGAGAGGATCTCGCGGTCGCGCGGCGAGAGCTTGCGGAAGGCGCGCCAGAAGGCCTGCGCGCGCTCGTCGGCCTCCATGCGGTCGGCCGGCGCGGCGGCCTCGTCGTCGACCAGCTCCCACTCGCCCGAGCCCTCGCGGGAATCGTCGCCGAAGCCCGGCGTGATCGAACGCTGCGCGATCTTGCCGTGCTTGCGCAGGTAGGTGTAGCAGGTGTTGCGCAGGATGCGGTGGAACCAGGGCAGGAAGGGATCGCCGTCGCGGAAGGTGGCCCGCGCGCGGTAGGTCTTCAGGAAGGCCTCCTGCGAGAGCTCCATGGCGTCGTCGCGGGAGCCGACCAGGCCTTGGGCCACATGGAAAGCCCGCAGGCGCAGGCTCTCGACCAGTCGGTCGAAGGCGTCGCGGTCTCCGTTTTTCACCAGGATCATCAAGCGCGTCGCCTCGGTTTGCATCGCGGCGGCGGCGTACGCCGGTTCCTCGGCGTTGTTCAATCGACTTTCAGGGCCGGATTCCATGGCGGGGCGAGTTCAGGCGGAGGCACCATTGGACACGATCGAGGCACCTGCCGCGGCCAGCAACTCGTCGGCGGCGTTGGCGCAGGCCCCCGGGGGCCCCAGACGCTGGGCCGCCAGCTCGAGGCCCGCTTGGCATGCCTTGCGCCATTCGGGGTCGAGGAAAGCGCGTTCCAGCGCCTCGCGCACCTGCGCCTGCGGTCCCTCTCCCGCGAAGCAGAACTCGGGCAGCACCTCGCGCGCGGCAAGCAGATTGACCACGCTGAACCAGGGCGCGGTGAGCAGGTTCCTGTACATCCATGGACCGGCCCTGCCGCTCAGGCGGTAGACCACGACCGTCGGGAGGCGGTGGTGCAGCAGGTCGAGCAGCACGGTGCCCGAGACCGCGAAGGCCGCGCGCGCGCCGCGCAAGCTGCCGTGCAGCTCGGCGGTCTCCAGGCGCACCCAGCGGCTTGCTCCGGCGGCGGTCAAGTGCGCGCGCAGCAGGCTGGACAGCTCCGCGCGCGCGTGCGGCAGCACGACCTCCAGATCGGGGATCCTCTCGCGCAGCTCCGCCAGGCGCGCGAGCATCCAGGGCAGGTTGGCGTCGATCACCTTGCGCCGGCTGCCGGGCAGCAGCACCAAGGTGCGCGAAGCCTCCGTCGGCCGACCCGCGGGAACGTTCGCGAGCGCGTCGCACAAGGGATGGCCCACGTGCGCGGTGCGCACGCCGCGGCGCGCGAACCACGCCGACTCGAAGGGCAGGATGGTCAGCGCGCGATCGACCGCGCTGCGGTAGCCGTTCGTGCGCCAGGGAGCCCAGCCCCAATGCTGCGGCGCGACGAAATGGACCACGGGCACGCCGGCGCGCCGCGCGATGTGCCCCAGCGGCACGTGCAGCGCGGGCGAGTCGACGAACAGGCACACGTCCGGGCGCTGCTCGCGCAGGTGCACGGCCGTGCGCCGCACCAGGCGCAGGTAGAAGGGCAGCGAGCCCAGCACCGCCGAGAAACCCATGACCGCGCGCCGCACGGGATCGCCGATCGTCTCCACGCGCTCCGCGGCCAGGCGCTCACCGCCCAGGCCGCTGATGCGCGGTTCCTGCAGACCCAGCTCGGCGCAGCGCTGGCGCAGCGCACGCAGCGTGTTCAGGGCATGCAGCTCGCCCGAGGCCTCGGCGCAGGAGACGAACACGTGCAGGCGATGCTCGAGCAGGCTCGCCGGCGGAGCGCGGTAGGACGCGGGCGTGGAGCCGAGGTCTTCCAGGAGCTCGAGCTTCAAGGCCTCGCGCTGCGAGAAGTAGCGCAGCAGGCGCATGGGGAAGAGCAGCACGTCGCCCAGCGAGCGTGCCAGCTCGATGCCGACCGAGACGAGCGCGGGCGGGCCCCTGCGGGCTCGGGCTTCAGGACGCGGCATGGCGCGCAGCGTAGTGTCCAAGCGCGGCAGCCCAAGCGCAAATCGGCTCCGGCCGCGCGGGTGCCGCTCCGATCCGGTTGGCGGGCGCGGGCTGCGATTGCAGACTACGCGCCGTGAAATGGGTGATCTTCTTCGTCGGCGCGCTGATCCTCTCCAGCGTGCTGCGCCACCTCCCGGGCATCGGCGCACTGTTCCGCGGCATCTGGGGCTTCTGGATCACCGTGATCCTGCTGTCCGCGTCGGTGACCTGGCTGTCCGCGTCCTGGACCCGGCGCGCGCGGCTGCGCAGCAGGACCCTGGAGCTCTCGCACGTCGACAGCGCGCACAACCAGGGAAAGCTGGGGTCGCTGCAGCTGGCGCACGGGCGCCCGCGCGAGGCCCGGGTCGCGCTCGAGCGCGCGGTCGCGGGCGAGCCCGAGAGCGCGGAGTGGCACTACCGCTTGGGCAGCGCGCTGCTCGCGACCGGGGAGCCGGAGCGCGCCGTCATGGAGCTCGAGCGCGCGCTGCAGCTCGCCCCGCAGCATGCCTACGGCGAGGTCGTGCTGGAGCTCGGCCGTGCGCAGCTGGCGCGCGGCAAGCCCCTGGATGCGCTGGCCGCCTTCGAGGCCTACGCGCGCGACTACGGCGACTCGGTGCGCGGCGCCTACTTGCGCGGCACGGCGCTGGCCAGGCTGCGCCGTCGCGAGGACGCGCGCGAGGCCTTCGCGCAG
>Ga0315910_10000594_pt1 | contig 35662 bp, 22 predicted proteins | sample EdamamesoilMG_FD_204470 | JGI IMG/M metagenome (GOLD analysis project Ga0315910, IMG submission 204470) | Garden soil microbial communities collected in Santa Monica, California, United States - Edamame soil | ecosystem: Environmental > Terrestrial > Soil > Garden | place: USA: California...
GTTTCGTATAACAGAAGCGGATGTCTCATCGCACGAAGACTCAATGGCAAGGATAACGGGACGCATGTGTTTGAAAAATGAATCGGCAAGTTATCAAAAATAGGATTCGGAAAATATCTGCTTACACTGTAGTTAGCATACTCTTTTTGCTTATCAGCCTGTTTTTGATCATCCAGATTCCACCGGTTCAAAACATGCTGATCGGCCGGTTTCTGCGAAACTTCTCGCAGATAACGGGCTTTCGAAGTTCGGTGCAGAGTTTTCGCATGCTTTGGTTCGACCGTCTTGAACTTAACCACATCAACATTTACGATCCGGAAGGCAACCGGATGATTGGCGCCAAAGAGATACTCATCAACTTCAAGATTTCTGGTTTGCTGGGCGGGCGCGACATCGACATTGATGGTATTTACATCGATAGTGCGCACGTGTATCTTACTAAAATCAACGAGGTAGATTCCCTGCGTGAGCTTAACATCCGCGTGGATTCGCTGCGCGACCTCAACATCAATGTATTCATCAACAACATTAACAAAAGTTTCTCTTCCCGATCGGGCGGCACCAGGCGATCGCAGCGCGTAAATATTGGCGAAGCATTTCTCAACCAAAGCCAGTTTACTTACAATAACCAGGATCATGACAGCATCACCACCGCTTTTGATTACAACCACTTCTCGCTTGCTGTGGACGAAGGACAACTCAAAAGTTTTTACATTCTGGGCGACACCACAGCCTTTGAAGTGCAAACCCTCAGTGCCCAGGACCTGGAATCAAAGCTGCGGGTGCATCACCTTTCCACATCGTTTCTGATGTCGCAGCAATACATGCAGTTTCTCGGCCTTGATGTAAAAGTCGGATCGTCAGAAATTTCAGACACCCTTATCTTCAGTTATAAAACACAACTAGATCTAAACGATTTTGTAAACGAAGTAAAAATCCACGCAGACTTTACCAACACCAAAATATATCCGGCAGACCTGGCGGTGTTTGCTGCGGGTGCAGAGAAACTAAAAAATCCTATTACCCTTAACGGAATCTTTAACGGACGCATTAACAAATTCAAGCTTACCCAAATGAAACTCGAAATGGGTAGCAGCGTACTTAATGGGTCGCTCGATATGGATGGATTGCCCAACATCAACGAAACATTCATCATCGCCAACCTGAAAAACTCCATACTTGATCCTAATGATTTGGATTTCGTGATGAACGAAAATGCCCTGAGCCGGCTTCAACCCATGGGCAAACTAAAAATGGATGCACAGTTTTTGGGATACCCCAACGACTTTGTGGCCAATGGAAGTTTCAGCGGAGCGATCGGCACGATCAAATCAGACTTAAACTTGAAAATCAATACCGAAAACATTGACCGCTCCGAATACAGTGGAAAACTTTCGTTACTTGATTTTGACTTAGGGGCCTATCTGAATGACACAATCACCTTTCAACACGTAAATCTTGATGGAAAAATAAGTGGTTCGGGGTTAACGGTAGCTACCGCTGATTTCCAATTAACCGGAAGAATCAGTTCGATAGGGCTGAAGCAATACAATTATACCAACATCACCACCGATGCGCGCTTTGCTTCCAGTCGTTTCCGTGGAGATCTGGAAATTGATGACCCCAACCTGCAGGCAAATGTTCGCGGATCAATCGACTTGCGCGATGGACGCAACCAGGTACGGATACACGGAAGGCTCGACTCGGCTTATTTGCACCGGCTTAACCTGAGTCGCGACAGTGTTTTTCTGCACGCCAAAATCGATGCAGACCTCAATGGACTTACCCTTGACTCGCTGCAGGGAACCGTGGATGTAGCCGAACTGGTCTTGATGTATCGTGACGAATGGATAGCGCTCAACCACGTGTGGATGGAAGCGCGAAGAAACAATAACCAACGATCGCTCAACATTCAATCTTCGCTGCTGGATGCCACCTTTAAGGGAGATTACTACTTCTCGGATATTTCGCGCGACATTCAAATGCTGGTCAACGAAATTTCCCTGAACATTAAAAACGATAAACAGGAAATTGCCCACTACTATCAGCAAAAGAAATATAAACCCAAAACGTACGAGGCGAACATTCACATAAACCTGAAAGATATTGTGCCCGTTACCTCCTTGCTTAACCTCGATCTTTCCCTTACACCCAACACAAAAATTGAAGGACGATTCACCAGTGGCCGCACTACGATCTTCAATGCTTACTCATCCTTCGATTCTCTGAAATTTGAAGGGAAGTCATTTGCCAATACCGAAGTGGAACTCACCACTTCCAAAATTGCGGATAGTACGAGCGTGCTCTCCATTGCCACGATAAACTCCGCGCACCAGCAATTCACGCCCACGCTCAAAACAAAAAATCTTTTTACCGAAGCCATCTGGAACAAAAACCACATCGACTTCACCCTGGATGCAGACCACGATGGCGATGACAACTATGTACGCCTGGCGGGTATGGTAGATTTCATGCGCGACAGCACCGTGATTTCCATGAAACCATCGGCCTTGAAATTATTGGAGCGTGACTGGACGTTTGCCCCGGATAATTTTGTTTCAATAAACGGCAGTACGTTTGCCTTTCATAACCTGGCGCTTACGAATACCACACAAGCTGTTGGCGTAAACGGAAAACTTTCCAAAGACCCGTTGCAGGTATTGACGATGAAAGTATCCAACCTCGACCTGTCGCTGCTCAATGTAATCACCGACAAGAAATTTACGGGCACCATGAATGCCCAACTCGATTTGAGCAATTATTACAAAGACCCGTTTATCCAGAACCACATCGACCTGCACGACTTAACCATTAATGAATTTCTTGTTGGTAATGTATCGGGTAAAAATGAGTGGGACACGGTGAACCGAAAATTTGAAATCAACCTGTTTATTGACCGGCAGGAAGAACGGATTGTAAACCTGACTGGCGATTACGATCCTGACAACGCGCGAAGCCCACTCAACATTTCGGCTCGTTTAGAAAAGGCTAACCTCAAACTTATTGAACCCTTCCTGGAAGGGATCTTCAGCCAGATGGGCGGAACCGTTTCGGGCGATTTCAGAATTACCGGCCCGCTCGAAGCCCCGGAAATAAAAGGCGAAGGACTTACCACCGATGGCCAACTGATGGTTACGTACCTCAAAACCATGTACCGCTTTACCGGCAAGATTGGACTAACCCCAACCTCCATCTACTTCAAAGACATTGAAATGACCGATGCTTTCCGCAACAAAGGAAAACTTAATGGCGCCATCGCGCATAAAGGATTCAACAGCATGGTACTTCATGTCAATGCCAACTTCAAAAACTTCCAGCTGCTCAACACCACCATCAAAGACAACAGTTTGTTCTACGGGCAGGCGTATGGCACAGGTGATCTTGAAATCAGCGGGCCGATTTCCAACCTGCGCATTGCTTCCACAGCACGCACCGACCGGAACACACGCGTGTACATTCCAATAGGTGGTATTTCGGCCAGCGAGAAAAAAGAGTTCATCACATTCGAAAATTTCAGCGACACCACCTTCACTAAAAAAATACAAAAAGATGTACGCAAGAAAACCAATGTAACGGGGCTCACGCTCGATTTCAACTTTGACATCACGCCCGATGCGTATTGCGAAATTATATTCGATCAGAAAGCCGGTGATATCATTCGCGGAAGAGGTAATGGCGATCTGAAACTGGAGCTCAATACCAACGGTGACTTCAACATGTTCGGGCCGTTCGAGTTCACCGAAGGGTGGTATAACTTTACGTTGTACGATATCATCAACAAAGAATTTACCATCAACAGAGGAAGCCGCATCACCTGGTATGGCGATCCGTACCAGGGTGTGATGGACATCGATGCATCCTACAACCAGATGGCCTCGCTTGCACCCTTAGTAACCACAACCGATTCGAAGGTAGCCCAATCAGCCCAACTTAAAAGAAAGTACCCCGTGCAGGTATTGTTGAAACTGGATGGCCCCATGCTCAACTTCCTGATCGACTTTGATATTACCGCCAATGACTTGCCCACTAACGTTCAACTGGATGATGGCACCAACATTAACCTCGAACTTCAGTTCACGGCCTTCAAAAACAAACTGGACGAGCAGGAATTAAAACGGCAGGTATTCAGCCTGATCGTGCTGCGAAAATTCTCGCCACCCGAATCGTTCGATGCCAGCGGATCGGTAGTAAACAGCTTGAGCGAATTACTTTCCAATCAGTTAAGTAACTGGATGAGCCAGGTGGATGAAGATTTGCAAATTGATGTCGACATTGGCGCGATGGATCAGGAAGCATTTAACACCTTCCAGCTACGGTTGTCGTATACGTTTCTGAACGGGCGGCTGCGGGTAACAGGCGATGGTACGTTTAACAACACATCGAACAGTCCATCAACAGCGCAAAGTAATCCCAACACCGTAGCCGGTGACTGGACGGTTGACTACATGCTTACACCCGATGGAAAACTTCGTGTTAAAATGTACAGTCGCACCAACACTAACTCGGTGCTCAGTTCCGTAAATAACCAGAATACAATGACTACCGGAGCCAGCATTATTCACACCCAGAGTTTCGATAAGTTGAGCGACATCTGGAAATCATCGCGCGAGAAAAGGAAGAAACAGGAAGCAGCCGATCCAGACGCTAACAAAGAAGCGATTAAAGAGGAGGAAGGCAGTGAGTAAGCTTCTCATTACTTTTGTTCTACTGCCCGCACTGGCTTTCGGCCAACCGGAAGATTCGCTGCGGGTAAATAAAAAACGACTGCGCGGTTTTGTTATCGGCTCATCGGTTGCTTATGGCGCTACCCTGATTGGACTAAACCAACTTTGGTATAAGGATTCTTCCACCGGATCGTTTCACTTTTTCAACGACAATGGTGAATGGAAACAGGTTGACAAACTCGGCCATTTCTACTCTGCCTTTTACTTCAGCTATGGAACCGCCAGTGCGTTGAAGTGGTGTAACGTTCCGCCAAAAAGATCAGACATTATCGGGGCCATTACCGGCTTTGCGGTTTTACTTCCCATTGAAATCTTTGATGGCTTTTCAGATGCTTACGGTGCTTCACCGGGCGACTTACTGGCCAATGCTGCAGGCTCTTCCTTTTACCTCGGGCAGGCGCTATTATGGAAAGAAGTACGAATTCATCCCAAGTTTTCGTTTCACCGAACGGAGTATGCAGCCCTGCGACCCGAAGTATTAGGCGATGGTATGCCCAGTGAAATGCTCAAGGATTATAATGGCCAAACCTACTGGCTTTCGGCCGACCTGGATAAATTTATGCGATTTCCAAAATGGCTGAACCTGGCCGTGGGGTACGGAGCCGAAGGCATGGTATACGCCCGTGACGAGCAGAATATTGAAAACGGATATCCGCCAGCGTATCGTCAATACTACCTTGCTCTTGATTTTGATCTCACCGCCATCAAAACCAGGTCGAAATTTCTGAAAGGCCTGATCTTCGTGGCCAACATGATCAAACTCCCCGCCCCCACCGTGGAGTTCTCCGAAAAAGGAACCCGGTTTCACCCCTTCTACTTTTAAAGCGTTATTCTACCTTCGATATTCCTTGTTCATTATTCGTTATTCCGTTAACTTCCGTTTACATTAACCTCATCCATTATGACTACAGTAACTACTACTCGAATTATGGAATTCGTGGCGGAGTATGCCGAGCAAATTGGCGGGCAGTTCACCGACTACGATCATGAAAAATCAGTGATTGTCGTTCCGATTGACGGAAGCCGCTACCAAACCGTGTTGGTGATCGAACAAAAGAGCCCTGTATCCGGAAGAAATCAGGCGTTGTTCACCTCGAAGGTATGCGAGTTTCATGACAACCTCGATCTGAAAGTACTCCTGGAACAAAATGCCAATTTCGATTACAGCAAGTTTATGATCGAAGATGATTTCCTGAAAGTAGAAGCTTCGTGTCTGGCCAACAGCGTAAGTAAGGAACAGGTAAAGGAAATGATACAGGAAGTTGCTCAGCTTGCCGACCATTACGAGTACAAGCTTACGGGCAAGGATATTCACTAATCGTTACTCTCACCGATAAAGCTTACCTTTACACCAGCAAGTTGCCTTATCGCTGCGCTCTGATTCAGGGCGGAGAGGAAAGTCCGGGCAACAAAGGGCAAGCGTACTTCCTAACCGGAAGGTCTTTTCAATTCAAGTTGAAGAGAACAGACAGTGCCACAGAAAACAAACTACCCTTTCTGATTCTTCAGAAATGGAAAAGGTGAAAAGGTGAGGTAAGAGCTCACCGTGCGGGTGGTGACACCAGCAGCATGGTAAACCTTACGCGTTGAAAGGTCAAATAAGCTCCGATCCTGAACGGCTCGTTCAAGTCCTGCCCGATGCAAATCGGAACGGCTATTGGAGCGGGTAGACTGATTGACCGATGGCGCAAGGCATCGGCTAGACAAATGATAAGGGTCCCGACCAGTCGGGATACAGAACCCGGCTTACAGACTTGCTATTTTTAAACCTGCTTCATGGCAGGTTTATTTTTTTGATCGCGGATTTTTTCAGATTTACGGGATTTCGTGGATTCATTCTTGAAAAATTCTAAACATTGTTTGAATATGGAATTGAAATACGGTGACATTACGGAGAAAATTATCGGCTGTTCGTTTGAGGTACATAAATTTCTTGGCAATGGGTTTCAGGAAGTAATTTACCAACGAGCCCTGGCGTATGAGCTTAGAAAAGCAGAGCTTAATTTTTTCAGAGAGATTGAACAGGATATTTTTTATAAAGACCTTGAAGAACCCATTGGAAGAAGAAGGGCAGATTTTGTAGTGGAGGGTAAAGTACTTGTGGAATTAAAAGCTATTATTCAATTGGAAGATGTACACCTGGCGCAGGCATTAAACTATTTGAAAGCTTACAAACTTGAAGTCGGATTACTAATAAATTTTGGAAGTAAAAGTTTAACTTTCAAACGACTTATACTCTCGACTCCGGATTAAACGGATTTAAAGGATGGCGCAGATTATCAGCGTAATCCTTAATCTGCTAAATCCGCGATCATCATCAGTGTAATCAGTTAATCAGTGGTAATCCGCGATTCAGACAACTATGGCAAAAATACTCATCATCGAAGACGACAATAAGATCCGTTCGATCCTGAAAGAAATTCTCGAAGAGAAAGATCACGAAGTGCAGGAAGCTGCCGATGGCCAGGAAGGTTTTAAAAAACTGGAACAAGGTGGCTTTGATTTATGCCTGTGTGACATCAAGATGCCAAAGATGGATGGCCTCGAAGTGTTAGACAAAACAAAAGAAGCGGGCATCGCCACGAACTTCATCATCATTTCCGCCCATGGCACCATCGATGTAGCCGTAGAAGCTGTAAAGAAAGGCGCGTTTGATTTTCTTCAAAAACCATTTGACCTGGGCCGGTTAGAAATCACCCTGCGAAACGCGCTCGATAAAACAACGCTGGTAAAGGAGACGAAAACACTGCGCAAAAAGATTTCAAAAAAATTCGAAATGATCGGAGCGTCAGCCCCCATCCTGCAGGTAAAGGAAATGATTGAAAAGGTTGCCCCTACCGATGCCCGCGTGTTAATCACCGGATCGAACGGATCAGGTAAAGAACTGGTAGCACGATGGATACACGAGAAGAGCAAACGCGCAGATGGCCCGCTCATTGAAGTGAACTGTGCCGCTATTCCATCAGAGTTGATTGAAAGTGAACTGTTCGGTCATGAAAAAGGATCGTTCACCTCAGCCATCAAGCAGCGGCTTGGCAAATTTGAACTGGCCGAAGGCGGCACATTGTTTCTGGATGAGATTGGCGACATGAGCTTGTCTGCTCAAGCCAAAGTACTTCGCGCCCTGCAGGAAAGTAAAATTTCGCGTGTGGGTGGCGATAAGGAAATCAGCGTAAATGTTAGGGTGGTAGCCGCTACCAACAAAGACCTGAAAAAAGAAATCGAGGAAAATAAATTCCGCGAAGACCTTTACCATCGCTTAAGCGTGATTGTGATTAAGGTACCTTCATTAAATGAACGCAAAGAGGACATCGCGCTGTTGGTCGACAAATTTCTTAACGACATTGCCGAAGAATACGGAGCCAAACCAAAAACCATAAACACCAAGGCGATTAACGCATTGAAAGAACACAACTGGACCGGCAACATCCGCGAACTGCGCAACGTAGTAGAACGCCTGGTGATTATGAGTGGCGATGAAATTTCAGCCGATGATGTGAAGCGGTATGTTTAGGTTCCATGTTCCATGTTTCGGATTTCGGTTTAAGGTTCAAGGTTTGGGTTCTGCCAGAAAACATTCTTATAACACAATTTAGTAGCACCGGATAATCATCGGGTGCTTAAATAAACCATGATAAAAAAAATTGCCTTTATCGGAGCCACAGGCATGCTGGGTAAACCCGTGGCTAACGAATTGGTGAAGGCCGGCTTTTATATTACTGCTCTGGTGCGCGATGAGGCAAAAGCAAAGTTGGTGCTTTCGGAAAGTATTCAACTGCTGAAAGGCGATTTAAGAAACACAGATGATCTGAGAAATCTTTTCACCAACCAGGATGCTGTTTACATCAACCTCAACCTGAAGCAGGATAGTAAGCCAGGCGATTATCAACCCGAGCGCGAAGGCTTGCGCGCAATCATCCAGCAGGCGCAGCAAAGCAAGATCAAACGCATTGCCTTTATCAGTTCGCTGGTAAAAAATTATCAGCACACAAACCATTTTAACTGGTGGGTATTCGACCTGAAGAATGAAGCCGTTAACCTCGTTCGGAACAGCGGTATCCCCTACACGATCTTCTACCCATCAACCTTCATGGAAAATTTTATGAGCACGTATCGGGCAGGCAACCGCATTCTGTTAGCGGGGAAATCAGAATACAAAATGTATTTCATTTCCGGAGAAGATTATGGGCGGCAAGTGGCTCGCTCATTTCAGATTCTGAAAACAGAAAATAAAGAATACGTTGTGCAGGGACTTGAAGGATTTACAGCCGATGAAGCTGCCGAAGAATTCAGGAAGCACCACACCTCCGAAAAACTCACCATCTCAAAAGCTCCGTTAGGACTTCTGAAATTTCTGGGCACCTTCAGTCAGAAAATCAACTATGGCGCACACATCATTGAAGCACTAAACAAGTACCCCGAAAAATTTGAATCAGAAAAAACATGGGAGGAACTTGATAAGCCTGCCGTTACACTGAAAGTATTTGCAAAAAAGATGTGAAACGTGCTTTTAACTATTACTTCGTCTGCTCTATTTTACTCTTATCAGAAGGCTTGAACTTCTCTAACAACTCTGGGTTCAGCATCATATAAACCACCGTCATTAACACAATCACCAGGAAGAGCGATAAATAACTAACCAAAATCAATAAAATACTTTTCAGAAATACGTTGAACCTGGATTGATATCGATAAAGATCTACATAGGCAAAAATGTTGTAGCCGAAGGTGAAAAGTAAAATCCAGAAGCTTTGAATTGCATACCCCGTTACCTTGTAAACAATCATGGACATAATGGTTAACCAAACGACATGACCGCTGATAAAGAAAATCAAGACGGAACTTTCAACAATGTTGTATTTGCTTTTTCTGAAGAACAGCCAGGTAAAAAAGACCGACCACAACGCAAAGACAAACATGACCAGGCGCATGTTTTCAACAATCCAATGATTCATGCGGGTGCTGAACTCGAGTTGCCCTTCGCCTTGCTGCAAGGTTTTAAGGTTGCTGCTCGCAATGGTAAACTCCGAGAGATCAACATTAAGCAATGAAGCTAACAGAACATATACCGTAATGATGATAAAAAAGTAGCCCACTGGCCCGTAGTAAAGAACACGGTTGCCACCAATGTACGATCGCGCCACACTGCCAGGTCGTAACGTTAAATCACGGAGCGTGCGAGGAAACATTCCGTCAAAGCCATACACCCTGGATTGAAAATCAAACCAAAGCGTTTTAAGATTGAGTTTTTTGGGTGGATTGTTTTGACCACAATGGCCACAATACGGTGACGTAACAGGTTGGTTACAATTCAGACAATGTTCAGTAGCAGTATCCATTTTCTTAGCGGTTCATTTATTTATCAAAGGAAGTAACATCCCACGGTAGTATCGTGTTGTAAAAAATGTTTCCATTCCTGACTTCCAGCGGTGAAGCGATGTTGTTATCGTAAATCATTCCGGTGCCGAGGCCCTGTGCCATTTCCGTTTTGTAATTCGCAGTAAACTGGCACACAGCATTCAACCCAATATTAGATTCAAGGGCTGAGGTAATCCACCAACCAATGCCCAGGCTTTCAGCAATTGAAATCCATTCGCGACAGCCCATCATACCTCCGTGCAGGGTTGGTTTCAAAATGATGAATGCGGGGTTGATCCGCTCCAGCAAGTACTTCTTTTCATCCGCTGAAAAAACTCCGATCAGTTCCTCATCCAGGGCTACCGGTATGGGCGACTTCCGGCAAAGTTCCTCCATCTCGGGCAAGCCTGGTTTTATCGGTTGCTCAATCGAGTGTACCTTAAACTTCGATAGCGCGGTGAGTTTGTAAAGTACATCGTCAATTTTAAAAGCTCCGTTCGCGTCCAGTCTGATGGTAATATCATCTTTGTAGTAACGCTTTCGGATGTAATTCAGAATATCGCACTCGCGGTCAAAATCCAGACCCCCTACTTTCAATTTAATACACGTAAAACCTAGGGCAATTTTCTTGTTGATCTGATCCATCATGAAATCCATATCGCCCATCCAGATCAACCCGTTTATGGGAATGGGCTGGCCGTTGGTAAAATCATTCGGATAGATCATCCGTCTACCTCCATGAACGAGGTCGCGCAAGGCCGTTTCCAATCCAAATACGATCGAAGGAAAATCAACCGGAGCAACAGACGTTACCAGCGTATCGATACTGGATTCGTCAACCTGCTGACCGCATACTTTATCCAACACGTGCTGAAGTACCGTTTCAAATTCAGGTTTAGCATCAATACTTAAACCGGGCAACGGTCCGCATTCGCCCACGCCAATAACTTCCGGGTGGGTAGTATCCCAAAGGTTAATAAACCACGAAGTTTTGTCGCGCATCAGCCCGCGAGACGTACGCGCTTTGAAGCCGAACTGAAAAACTTTCCGGGTAAACGATGCCTGTACGATCATGCGATCAAAAAACAAAAATCGAAAATACTGTTTTCGGATTAACTTTGAACGTTTATGGAGCAAGAACTCAATATTAACGATTTCACGTACGATCTTCCTGCCGATCGCATTGCGTTACATCCGTTAGCGCAGCGCGATTCATCCAACCTGCTGGTATATCAGGATGGCGAAATCAGCCACCATCATTTCAACAACCTGATTGACTTTCTTCCTGAACACACAACCCTCTTCTTTAACGACACTAAAGTAATTCCGGCACGCCTCCACTTTCAAAAAGATACCGGAGCCGAAATTGAAATTTTCCTGTTACATCCAGTAGTTCCGTCAACGCTGCTGGTGGAAGCGATGGTGGCAACCGCTACCTGTTCGTGGCAATGTACCATTGGAAATCTGAAACGTTGGACGGACGGTATAACCTTAACCAAGCAACTGAACAACGTAACGCTGGAAGCCTCACTTACCAACCGCGAAGCCGGAGTAGTAACCTTTCGGTGGAACGGTGGATTGTCGTTTGCTGAAATCATCAATCGCTCAGGTGAAACTCCGCTTCCGCCCTACCTGAAGCGAAAAGCAGAAGCATCGGATCGCGATCGGTACCAAACGGTTTATGCACAGTATGAAGGCGCTGTTGCGGCACCAACGGCAGGGCTTCACTTTACACCCGAAGTATTGCGTGCGTTGAAAAGTAAAAATATCAAGACCGATTTTCTCACCCTGCATGTTAGTGCCGGCACCTTTCAACCGGTAAAAGCTCAGAATGCGCACAATCATGTTATGCACCAGGAACAAATTCTGATTTCGCGAAAGAACATTGAGAACTTACTCGGTGAAACGAAAATGATAGTGCCCGTAGGTACTACTTCCATGCGCACATTAGAAAGTTTGTACTGGTATGGTGTAAAACTCAACACGTCACCCGATGCTGAATTTAGGATTACCCAGCACGATCCATACAGCAAGCAACAGTTGCCTTCAAAAGATAAAGCGCTTCACGCAGTGCTGGATTTTATGATTCAAAAACAATGTGATGTCTTAACGGGCGAAACTTCCATTTTTATAAAGCCCGGATATACCTTCAGGATTTGCAATGCCCTGATTACGAATTTCCATCAACCGGCCTCAACCTTAATTTTACTGGTAGCTGCGTTTGTTGGCCTTGACTGGAAACGAATTTATGCGGAAGCGATGAAGAATAACTACCGCTTTCTGAGTTATGGTGACAGCTCGCTGCTCTTTCATAAAAAGCAGTAACAAAAAAAAGTCACCTGCATTCACAAGTGACTTTTTTAAAATTCCTTTACCAGGCTTACTTCGCTTCAGCATTCGGGTCGATAAGCCTAACCTCCACCCTTCTACCTTCTTCTTTTGAAGTACTTTGATCCTTGGTGGCACCGTATCCTTTTGCTACAATTCTTCTGCGAACAATACCGCGGTGATTGATATAATCCAGCACGGCAATGGCGCGCTTGTTTGAAATGTCGCGGTTCATTTCTTCAGAACCTTCTGCGGAAGCAAAGCCTGATATCTCAACGCTAAGCTCAGGGTACTTATTCAATACTTCCAGTAACACATCGAGTTGCGTGTTGTACTGCGGCTTCAGGTCGCTTTTACCGGCATCAAAATAAATCTTGGCAAACTTGGCCAGCACGGCTTTATCTGCAGCCGATTTCCTGGCGACTTGCTCCTTTTGCTTCTTCGCTTCTTCGTTCACCATAAAGGTTGGCAGCGAGAAGATCGTTTTTCCATCTACATCTTTCTTTTCGAACTTACTCTCATCGCTTTCATCGTAGTAGTAGGTGCGGGCCGCTACTTCAATTTTAGCGTTCTCTTTTTCATTGAAGTTGATTTCTTCAATGGGATCTTTCATCTGAATAAGGTCCAGCAGGTAGTTAATACCTTCTTTATCGTTGGCGGCCATCAGGTCAAGCATCATGTCATACGTATCGATGTTACCGGCCTGCACCAGTTTCGCTTCGTGTGTTTTACGCAAGTCGCTCTTCATATCCTGATCCGTATCATAGAAAGCATTCTTCACTTGTACTTCCTGGCCCACTACAACATCAAATTGTTTGATGGTCTTTAGGTTGATCTGCTGATACAACTCGTAGAAGTACGTTTGATTGGGAATATTAATATTGAGTGTGTAGGGCAGAAATCCTTCGCTCTCAATCACCATGTCGTAGTTCTTGGCAGGCGGAAGTATAACCAGGTAATTGCCCGTTACCGGATCAGGGCTATAAACGAAATCAAGTTTCTTATCCGTTTCGTTGTCGATCAGGTAAATTTTTGTTGGCATCGGCTTGCCGGTTTCGGCATTCAGAATTTTTCCTTTGATCATGGTGAGCGGAATGTTGGCCGACTCTGAGGGCATATCGAGAAAATAAATATCCTGGCCGCCCTGGCCGCCTTTGCGATCGGAAGAAAAATAAGCGCGGGTTCCATCGGCAATCAAGGTAAAGTAGTTGTCGTTGGCGGTAGTATTTACCGGATAGCCCATGTTCTCCGGAGATGTCCACTTAGCACCTACCAGTTGCGTCATGAAAATATCGCGACCGCCCATCGAGTTATGTCCATCGGAGGTAAAGAACAACGTCTTCTGATTCGGGTGAATGAACGGTGCATCTTCGTTTGCCTTTGTATTTACTTCGGGTCCAAGGTTTACCGGATTGCTCCAGGTTCCATTGGCTTGCTGTGTAGTTTTGTAAATATCCAATCCACCATGGCCACCGGTTCGGTCGCTCGCAAAATAGATGGTTTTACCATCGGGTGTTATACTGGCTGTTGACTCCAGAAATTTTGGCGTGTTCAGGTTTGGTGTAACCAGACTTGGCCTACCCCAGCTATCGCCTGTTTTGGTGATCTGAAACAAACTACCCGGGTCAGTTGCTCCGCCCATGAAGATTAACATCTTCTGTCCGTCAGGTGAGACACCCGCAGTACCAACATTGTATTCGTGTGCAATTGGCACCACCTTTGGCTCTGACCAGGTACCGGAGTTGTTGTAGGTAATATAAATTTCTTCAATAAACTTATCGCCTGTTCTGGTTTTGCCGGTATTGGGTCTGAGGGCAGTATAGGCCATTACACTTTCATCGGCTGAAACCACAGGGTTGTATTCGGTGTACTTCGTATTAACAAAGGAGTTGAAGTAATTCACTTTGAAGTTACGGGGCACCGACATGAGCGCGGTGGCATTGTTGCAGGTTTGAATCGCTTCATCGGCCATGGTCATGGCTTTCTTATCGGCCTTGTTACTCACTTCCTTAAACTTGGTGAAGTTGTCCATCGCCTTCTGGATGTTCTCATCTTTCAGGTAGATCGATCCTAAATCGTAGTACAAGCTTGTGGGCAAGCCTTGTGCGTTACTCAATGCATACTCATAATAAGGTATCGCCTTGATTTGCTCGCTTACTTCGGGTGACTTTTGATAACACACCCCTGTTTTGTAATACACCATTGCATCCTTCACGCCAGCTTGAATGGCTTCCAGAAATTTGGGAAGGGCAGCATCGTAACTCTTTACACTGTAGTAGCGCTCGGCATCGGCCAATGATTTATTGCCTTGCGCAAGCAACGATCCGACAGCAAAAAATGAATAAAGGAGTAGATAAATGGTCTTCTTGGTCATAGTATGCTCATTTAAACTTCAATACTACAAAGATTATGCTCGATTAAAGTACTGATTTTCAATTGGAATCTTACAAGCGTCTGTGGAAGATTCAAAACATGAAGCAATACTTTAGATAACACACTGGAAAACAGTTGGTGTAAATAAATTGGCTACGGCCAAAATTAGGCCGAATTGTAGGAATTTCGTTGAAATCTCCTCAATTTTATGGTAATGGGGGGATTCTATGAAAGATCGTCTACTAGGCTTATTAAGATTTCTTAACACCGAACCGGAGGAAGCCGGACGTGTTGCGCTACTGTTGATCATGAGTTTCTTCATGGGCGTGTTTCTGGCTACCCTCAGTGTGGGCTCGCAAACGCTTTTCTTAGAGCACTTTAACGAGCAAAAAGACCTTCCTTTAGCACTCGTTGTTTCGGGTGCCTTTGGTTTTGTGGCTACTTCGCTCTACAACTTTCTTCAGAACCGTATTCCGTTTCAGGCACTGGCCATTTTGAGCTTAACGGTGATTACCGGCCTTACTGCATTTATGGAATTTGGCGAAAGCCTTTTTGCTAATACCAATGACATCTACTTCTTTGGATTCACCCAAATCATCCCATTCTCGTTCATCGTTTACCTGATCTTCTGGGGTTCGTTCACCCGACTGTTCAACCTTCGGCAATCAAAACGACTTGTCGGCACGGTTGATCTGGGTGCTATGGTCGCTTCGTTTATCGCCTTCTTTTCCATTCCGCAGTTTTTGAAATTAAAAGACTATGGCGTTACTACGGAATCTCTTTATACTATCTCCCTTTTTAGCATCATCCTTTTCCTTATCACTTTCCTGTACTTATCCATCAGACACCTGAATAAGCGTGTAAGCTTTGCGCAAGAAAGGGTAACACAGCAAAAACTTGGCTTTCGGGACTTTATTCAAAACAAATACATTCTGTTCATGTCGTTGTTCGTGGTCTTTTCCATGATCGCCATCAACTTCGTGGATTACTCGTTTCTGAACGTGACTACGTTGTACGCTGATCAGGGTGGATTAAACCTGGCAAGTTTCCTTGCTTACTTTGAAATGACCATCGTGATCTTTTGTTTCCTCTTCGAAACATTTGCGGCCGATCGCATTGTGCATCAATACGGCATGCGCGTAGCACTCTTGATTAATCCGATTCTGGTGGGTGCTTTTACCGTGGCTGCGCTGCTGTTAGGATGGCAGTTTGGATACACACCCGATGAAAAACTATTCATGGTCTTCTTCTTGATGATTACACTTAGCAAACTCTTTGTGCGATCATTAAAAGATTCGCTTGACACCCCCACGTTCAAGCTTTACCTCCTCCCCATCGAAAGCCACATTCGCATTGATGTGCAGACAAAAATTGAAGGATTGGTTACCGCCTTTGCCAGCCTCGTTGCCGGTGGACTGATCTTATTGATCAACCGCGTAGAGATATTTGACTTGCTCTACATCACCATCTTTGCACTTCCCCTCTTTGGGGTGTGGTACTTTGTTGCCAACCGCATGCATCGCAGCTATCGCTTTACATTACACCAAACCTTGTTGCGCAGCAAACAGAAAGCTTCAAAACAAACCGAAAAGGAGTACACCGTAACAACCGTACTCGAAAAAGAGATAAACAGCACCGTAGAAGAGAAAGTTGTATACGGCATGAAGCTGATGGAGAAACTAGATCCTGCGCTCTTTGAAAGCACGGTAATTCGTTTGGCTAACAGCCCATCAAAAATCATTCGCGCATTTGCACAGGGGAAAATCGAATCGCTCGATCTTCAACAGGAACTGGCCAAAACCGAAACCCGTACATTGGCTGAAAAAGCAGCAGGCCAGGCAGAAGATAATGAACTGTTATCCATCGAACCTGAAAAACTCCTTAAGCTTAGTAAATCAACCCGGCAGTCTGACAGGGTGCTTGCCGCTAAGTTGCTTCGCAAGCTGATCAGTGCGAAGACTATTTTCGTACTGCTTGAATTGCTCCGCGATGTCGATCCAAAAGTTCGCTTCGAAGCATTGCTGACAGCGCGCAAAGTAAAACGACAGGAAACCTGGCCGGTGTTAATTGAACTGTTGGGAGCACCATCGTTCAGCCATCACGCAGCCGCTGCGTTAAAAGCCGGAGGCGAGTCAGTACTCCCTACACTGGAGGCAGCATTCCACAAATCAGGGCAAAGCGACATTGTCATGCTTCGCATTGTACAAGTGATGGGCAAAATCGGAGGTCGGTACGCCCTGCAACTCTTATGGAAAAAAGCCGACTACCCCGACAAGCGCATTGTAAAACAGATCCTGTATTCACTTCGATTCATCAACTACCGGGCACAAGGCAAGGAAGTACGCGATGTTATTCATTTGCTGGAAGATGAAATGAGCAAAACCATCTGGAACCTGGCCGCCCTGGATGAGCTTCCGGAAGTTCCTGAATTTTACTTCCTCCGTCAATCCCTCAGCGAAGAAGTAGCCGACAACTATGATCAGATCAGCATGCTGCTGTCTATTTTATATGATCCGCAGGCTGTACAATTGGTTCGCGAAAATCTTGAAACAGGAGATCCCGACAACATTGCTTTTGCAATGGAACTGCTGGATTTATTTATCGACCAGGAACTGAAGCCCAAGTTGGTACCACTGCTGGATGACACCCCAACGGCCGAAAAACTAAAAGCACTTCAAATATTTTATCCACGCGAAAGTTATAATCCCATTCAGGTTATCAACTACATTCTGAATCGCGATTTCAACATGAACAATCGCTGGACGAAGGCTTGTGCCATTCATGCTTCTGCATTTATCAGCGATTTCCGGGTTAGTCGCGGGTTGGTGGCTCAGATGTTCAACACAGACAAACTACTGCAGGAAACAGCCGCCTGGGTTATCTATAATAAAGACCGCAAGGCTTACGAAGCCATTACGGACAGACTACCCCAACGCGATAAAAAATTTCTGGATTCATCCATTGAAAACAACCGCTTGCTGGATGGTTTGAATGACGGGTTCTTTTTATGGATCGAGATGGTGATGCAAATCAAAGAGATTCCAGCCTTTAAAAATATCCACGGCTCACTGCTTTGCGACCTGGCCGATAAGATTACTCCGGTAGATCTTGACTTTGGCGATTGGTTTAAAATCAACAAAGACGATTACAATAACCCCATTCTGATTGTTGCGCACGGTGAAGTAAAACTTCGTCACGAAAAAAATGAGATCGCAACCCTGCCTAAAGCCAGTGTGTATGGTGAACTCTTCCAGGATGGAACCGTGCCACCTGTAGATGAAATTTTTGCCATGCAGCGCAGTGTGGTCTTCCGCATCAGCCTGATGGACTTCTATTTCGTGCTGGCCAATCATCATGAACTGGTGCAAGGCATGATTAAAAACATAACGAAAGAAAACAAACACAACGTTCATAACCACAACTCGTAACCATGGCTTTTGATATTGATGTACTGATTGTATTTGCTGATCGCGATAACGAATCAATTAAAAGTGAACTCGGCTGGGTTTCACAATTCAAAAAATTTCTAGAGTTGATGCTCACCCAGGTTTTGGGTGAGAAACCAAATATTTTACTTAAAGGTGAATACGATACCATCACGGCACCAAGCCTCAGCAATGTTGGAACCCTGGTAACACTCTTATCAAAAGATTTTATTCAGTCCGGACAATGCCTCGATCACACCGAAACGTTCTACAAAACCATTAGTGGCTTATCAACAAAAGGAAGAAACCGTGTATTCAAAGTTTTTAAAACTCCCCTTACGGTTCAAGAACAACCTCCACGCTTGCGCGACCTGTTAGGATACGAAATGTATCAGCTCGATCCCGACTCCGGTGAAATCAAGGAGTACACAGACTACTTCAGCACCGAAGCCGAACGTCAATACTGGATGAAGATGGTTGACCTGACGTACGATATCTACGAGACGTTATTGATGCTCAAAGACAATTCGTCAGCAGCCGAAGTAAAAAATATTTACAAGCGCAAAACCATTTACCTGGCCGAGACAGGGCACGATCTATCCGTGCAGCGAAACATCATCAAACGCGAACTGCAGCGCCACGGCTACAACGTACTTCCTAACCAGACATTGCCCGGTACCCAATACGAACTGGATCAGATTGTAAAACGCGACCTGGAAGAATGTAGTCTTTCCATTCACCTGATCGGCAGTGCTTACGGTGAAATTCCGGAAGGTACAGACAAGTCTGTTGTAGACATCCAAAATAAACTGGCGGCCGAAAAAAGTCTGCAGGCAAAAGAAAACAAACAAGAGTTCACCCGGCTTATCTGGATTTCGCCCAACCTTATGCACGCCAGCGAACGCCAAAAAGCTTTCATTGAAAACATCAAACGCGATGTTGAAGCACAGGAGGGTGCTGAAATTCTTCAAACCCCGCTGGAAGATTTCAAAAACATAATGCGCGAGGAATTGCAGGAAGAAGGCGATAAAAGAATCGTGGATGATTCCGGTGGGCGCTCAATCTACTTCATGCTCGACAAAGTTGATCGCCACGAAGCGAAGCCCTTTATCGATCTGATTCGTCAATCAGGATTTACCGTACTGATGCCGGAGTTTGAAGGCGAACTGCTGGAGCTTCGTCAAAAACATATTGAGAACCTGCGCAACCTTGATGCCGCTGTTATTTACAAGGGAAAAGTAAACGAACAATGGGTTCGCATGAAAGCCCTCGACTTGTTAAAAGCCCCCGGCTTTGGCCGCAAGAAACCCATTATTGCAAAAGCCATTGTTACTGCACCAGGCTCTACTATGAATGCCGAGAACTTCAAGAATCAGAACCTGCGTGTAATTGAAGGTGATCAGCAACGATCTATCGAATCGTTAAAATCTTTTTTACAGGAATTTAATGCCTAGTCATGAATGAAGTACGTGTAGACAGTCTTGTTTCCAATCCGTTTCCAGGACTGCGCCCCTTTAAAATCGAGGAAAGTCATTTGTTCTTCGGCCGCGAAGGGCAAAGCGATGAGGTACTGCTCAAGCTTTCCAAGAACAGATTTGTAGGGGTTATCGGTCCGTCTGGAGCGGGTAAGTCCTCTTTCATTTACTGCGGTGTAATGCCGATACTTTACGGTGGATTTCTCACCGATGCCAGCCCCGACTGGGAAGTAGTAGTAACGCGGCCGGGTGCCGGCCCAATTGATAATCTTGCCGAATCGCTTCTTAAGAATAATGTCGAATACCTGGCTGCCGATGCAGAAGAAAAAAAGATCAAACGAACCATTTTTTCTACGCTGCTTCGAAGCAGTTCGCTGGGGTTGGTAGAAGCCATTGAGCAAACACGCAAAGACAAAGAAGTAAATTACCTGGTGCTGGTCGATCAGTTTGAAGAACTCTTCCGTTTCAAAGACAGCCACGATGCTAACTCGGTAAACGAAACACTCGCCTTTGTAAACCTGTTGATGGAAGCCGTAAGTTATCCTGACGCCCCCATCTACATTGCCATTACCATGCGTTCGGATTTCATTGGCGATTGTGCGCAGTTCCCCGAACTCACCCGCAAGATCAATGACAGCCACTACCTGATTCCACAACTTACCCGCGACCAGAAACGCAAAGCCATTGAAGGGCCGGTGGCTGTAGGTGGTGCCGACATTTCCCCTCGCCTGGTTCAGCAACTCCTGAACGATCTTGGCGATAACCCTGATCAACTTCCAATTCTGCAGCACGCGCTCATGCGTACATGGAGTTATTGGTCAAACTACCGCGACTATGAAGATGAGCCGGTAGATTTAAAACACTACGAAGCTATTGGCACCATGGCCGAGGCGTTGTCGCAACACGCCAACGAAGCCTATGATGAACTCAGTGAAGATGAAAAGCGCATCTGCGAAATGTTATTCAAGGCCATCACCGAAAAGCGCGGTGAGAACTTTGGTATACGCAGGCCAACACGACTGAATGAGATTGCTGCCATTGCCGATGTATCCGAAGCAGAAGTAATTGCCGTGATCGATCGCTTCCGCGAGCAAGGGCGCTCGTTGCTCACACCCGCGCATGGCTCACCGGTCACCGGCAAGTCAATGGTCGACATCTCGCATGAAAGTTTGATGCGCATTTGGGTTCGACTTAAGAATTGGGTTGATGACGAAGCCGAAGCGGTACAAATGTATTCGCGGTTGGCCGAAGCCGCTTCCATGTATCAGGTAGGCAAAGCCGGGTTGTGGCGCCCACCCGATTTACAACTGGCGTTGAACTGGCAGGCGAAACACAAACCTACGTTAATCTGGGGGCAGCGCTACCACCCTGCATTCGAGCGCACCATTATCTTCCTGGAATACTCCAAGAAAGAATGGGAAACCGAACAGCGGATCAAAGAACTCGAACAAAAAAGAAAACTACGTACCGCCAGAATTGTAGCCCTGCTGATGGGTGGCGCTGTAGTGGTGTGTTTATTGTTCCTGATGTATGCATTCGTGCAAAAATCAGAAGCTGACAAGCAGTTCAATCGCGCAGAGATACAACGTCTCGAAGCGGAGAAGAATGCTGCAGCTGCAAAAGCAGCCGAAAAAATTGCGGATGAAAAACGTAAAGAGGCAGAGCGAGCAACAGAAGCAGCTATCGCTGCCAAAGAAGAGGAAGAGGCCCAACGACAGCTTGCTGAAAAAGCCAAGCAGGAAGCCATCAACAATGCTGAGCGGGCAAGACTTGCTTCCATTCTGGCACAAAAGAATGCCGAAGAAGCAAGACAAAACGCCATCCGGGCAACAAACAACGAAGCCCTGGCCAAAGAGAAAGAGCAGGAGGCCATACGCAATGCGAAGGAAGCCATGCGCCAGCGTTACATCGCGCAGGCCAAAGCCATGGCGGTGAAATCTAAAGAGCTGAATGATCCGGAACAGGAAGCGCTCATTGCGCAGCAGGCTTTCAAATTTAACTCCGAGCATGAGGGATATGTTTACGATAACGATATCTACAATGGTCTTTACGCTGCATTGAAACGATATGACCATCCACTCACCAAAAGTCTGGAAGCGCACGAACGCGGAGCGGCACGGGCACTTGTTACACGCACCAGTAGCAATCACATTTACTCGGCAGGCAGCGATGGAAAAATTATTCGCTGGACAGAATCAAACGGTCAATGGCAATCGGAGATATTGATTACCAATCCGGAGTATCAATACTACACCCTGGATGTAAGCCCCGATGGAAACTGGCTGGCAGCTGCCGGACTACATCCGGTAAACGAAGCCAGTAACTTTGTGGAGTTATACAACCTGAACAGCATGAGCAGTGCTCCGAAAAAAATACGAGGCTTTACTTTTGCGATCGAGAATTTAAACTTCACTGCCGATAGTAAAGGATTTTTCGCGCGCGACAACTCCGGTAAGAGTATTCGTTACTCCGACCTGAGCACCAGCCAGGAGGTTATTAAACCGTCTACTAAAATCAATGCGATTGACTTAAGTGCTGACGGAAACTACCTCGCAGGCGCAGGCGAAAACGGAAGTCTTTTCATCTGGGATGTTCGAAACAACTATGCTGCTAAAGAAATAAAGGATATGGGCAAGCACCTTTCGGCCGTGACCTTTGCACCGGAAGGAAGAAGAATCGTAGTAGGCGACAATACCGGCCTGGTAAAAATCTTCGACACGCAGACAGGATTTGTTATCCGCGATCTTTCCGGCCACACCTCTACCATTGAACAAATTAAGTTTAACCACGCGGGCAACTTTATGGCAACCGCCAGCAAAGACAAAACTGTTCGCCTGTGGAATCTTAACCGGTTGAAAGAACAACCTATTGTATTGAGCGATCATGCCGACTGGGTGTGGAGCGCAACCTTCACCCCTGACGATGAACAGGTGCTGGCCAGCGTGCACAGTTCAACGGAAACCGTAAAAGGTGTAGAACACACCATTCACGCATGGCCAACAAAAATCCCGATGATGTCGGATATTCTTTGCGGAAATGTAAAACGAAATATCACCAAAGACGAATGGGAAATTTTTGCCGGTGATGACTTGCCTTACGAATCAACCTGTGCAGCTCTGCCAGCCAACAACAACTGATGTTCATGAAAAGAATTTTACTAGTCCTCCTCATCATTATAACAGCATCTGAAAGTTTTGCGCAGCTTACGTCCTGTGCGCAAACCCTTCGACTGGCGCGGTCAACTTACGAACAGGGTCGCTTGCATGAAATTCCAACCTTGTTAGAAAAGTGTATTGCCAGCGGATTTTCACAACAGGAGAAAGTAGAAGCCTATAAACTTCTCTGCCTCTCCTACATCTACCTGGAAGAGCCCGACAAAGCAGATGAAGCTATGCTCAACTTGCTGCGCACCGATCACTACTTTGAGATCAACCCTGGAACTGATCCGGCAGAATTCATCGGACTGTATCGTTCGTTTCGCACCAGCCCGATCTACCGTATCGGTGCAAAACTTGGCATTAATGTTACCAGCCCGGATGTAAAAAGTTACCTGTCGGCCAACAACGATGCCGAAAGTAAATACTCACCGGGGTTAGGCTTTCAGGCCAGTCTGATCGCTGAAATTCCGTTAACGAAAAAGTTCGACAAACTCATTGTCAGCCCAGGCATCGATTTTATGATCACCACCTTTAACTACGAAAGCACGGTAACAACAACAGACCTGCTAACCGGTGAAGATGTAATCTATAAAACAACCGGTAAAGAAAGTAACACCTGGATGTCCATCCCGGTACTGGTGCAGTATCAGGTACTTAAAACCAATAAACTTAACCCGTATGTTGCCTTAGGATTTTCCACCAGTTATATGATCCGTGCCAGCAATACTTTTCTGCGCACGAAAGAAAACCGAAGCTCGTATGACGAACAAACCATTGACATTACTGACCAGCGCAACAGACTAAACATCAGCGGCCTTGCAGCAGCGGGTATGAAGATTAAAGTACCAAATGGGTTTGCCACAACGCAGATCCGGCTTGCGTATGGCTTCAGCAAGCTACCGAAGGAAGAAGGGCTTTATGATCCGTTTAGCAAATCCATTCCTACAGATGGTTATGTAGACGGTATGTTTTCGATTAATGCTGTAAGCTTTACCATAGGCTATGTTTACAATGTTTTCAATCCAAAAAAACTTAAGCGCTAAAACGGCATGAAGATTCTATACTTTTTAACCTTTTTGTTGCTTACGTTCACTGCGTGCACAAACCTGGATGATGCCCCCCTTGAGAAGCGAAATACATTTTTGCATTTCTACGAGGGCGCTCATAGTTACACAGCCGCAGCCGCAGAAGTAACCGATGATGGTTACATTATAGTGGGCACCATCAGCCTCTCGGATGGTAATGCAATAGATTCCAAGATTGTAGTGATCAAGACCGATTTTTATGGCCAACGTATTTGGGAAAGAACCATTGACGGTGGTACAGCCAGCAGCGTAAAGGTGACCCCGCAAGGTTACATCATTATTGGCGATAGTATCCAATACAATACTAATTCTGAACAAATTCCTGAGCTCGTCAACAACTGGTCGAGGCTAATCCAAATGGACCATAACGGTAACAAAGATTCTGATAACGCTTATGCCGTACGGGTAATTCTACCGGGTGACACCACCCATGTAGACTTCCATGGTGATGCCGTAACCTTCGATGATCTGGGTAATCTTTTAACATTGGGAACATTCAAAGTTCCCGGTGGTCATGAGTATGCTTACATCGCCTGCATTGACCCCACAAGTATGGATACCGTATGGCAAAAAAGATACAACTACATTGCCCGCGATTATTCAAACGCCCGATCTGTATTCTACAACCAGGATGGAAACATTATGTGGGGCACCTCCATACAAACCAGCGTTCCTAATTTCAACCGTGCATACCTTTCAATTCCGGTTGTAAAGGATAGTTCTGTTTTTGTAAACAGCGATTACTTTGGCGAAGTGAGTGATCAGTCTTTCCTGATCCACGATATGCAGCCATCAGGCACCGGGTATGGAGTTATTGGAACATACTCACAGCCTGATGGCACCAAAAGCAATTTGTTCTTTATTACCGTAGACAAGAACGGCAACTTTAGAGAATCGACCGCCCGATACTTCGATGGCATTGATTCACAAAATAACACCGCCCTGAATGATCCTACCAGCTCAACCAGTGAAGATACCGGAAACGCTATAACCGCTACGCGCGATGGCGGATACGTTCTGGCCGGAACAATGGAAACTACACCCTTGCGTGGAAGCGGTGATAGAGACATCTGGCTGATAAAAGTGGATGGCTTTGGAAATCCGATCTGGAACAAGCTTATCGGTGCGTCAACCGATGAAAGTGTTTCCTCCATTCGCGAATTGCCTGATGGAAGCTTGTTGATCTGCGGATCAAAATCGCTGGGAGGACTATCCTCTATCTTCTTACTGAAGACCGATAGTAAGGGTGAATTAAGAAATTGATTTTTTTGACTTTAAGACTTAACGAATCACGGGTATGATTAAACGATTACATACAGATTTTCGAATCGGTATACTAACCTGTATTGTGCTGTTTATTTTTTCTGTTAGTGCAACTCCTGCCAACGCACAGACCATAACCATAAGTGCCAACACAAGTGGTGCTGCAGCATCGCCCTTGGTAGCCGGTGCTACAGATGTTGTTATCTTTGGAATTGAACTTGATAAAGCTAACGACCCGACAACCACCACTGTCACCCAACTGGTAGTCGACTTTGGCAGTGAAGATCCGTCCACTCGTTTTAGTAATGCCAGGCTCTACCGGTCTAACGATGCAACCTTTGATGGTGTTGGCTCTGAAGCGCTGGCGGATAACGGAACGTTTGGAGCCACAACCATTACGTTCGCGGCTTCTCCCTTAACAAACTTCGGGAACAACACAGCACAAACAGATCGTCATTTTTTCCTGGTCGTTGATGTTAATCTTTCCGTTGATGGTTCAACTCCATCCATTCAGGCAGAGGTAACCGGAAGCGATATAACCACGGGTGGCACCATTGCGGGTGGCCCCGTAACCGGTGGCACCTATACCTTTACCGGAGCAACGATTACGATCAATCAAATTACCGGAGGTGTTGCGCCCGATCCGCTGGGAAGCGCAAGTACCAACCAGGCACTATTAGGATTTTCGCTCACATCAAACAGCAACCCAGACTTTACTGCCATAACCATTAACACATCTTCAGCAGCTACGGGTAAAATTTCAAATATCCGCTTGTTCAGTTCCGCTAACAATACCTACGGAGGTGGCGATGTAAGTATTGCAACAGCCTCTTCGGTTACCGGAAGTACTATCGAATTTACAGGCTTATCAGAAGGTCTCTCAACATCGGCAAGCTATTTCTTCATTGTGGCGAACGTAGATGCTTCTGTAAATGCCAGCACACCACAACTGGAACTTTCATTTGATGAAGGCGATGTTACCGTATCAACCGGAAGCGTGCAAGCCGCTACGGTAACCGGAACGGATTACTCATTTGAGGACATTGCGCCTCCCACCATTAGCGCACGTACGCCTGCCGATGGCACCAACGGTGTTTCAATTTCACTAAACACACTCCAAATAACCTTCAACGAAGATGTAGTATACGTTGGTGATAACACAGATGCCGATAACATGATCCGCATTCGCGACCTCGATGCCAATGCATTCATCGACACGGTTGAAGTAGCCAATGTTAGTGTAGCCGGTAATGTTGTTACCATCACTTTTCTAACACCACTTTTGCAAGACACAGACTATGCCGTACGCATTGGTAACTCCGTATTTGAAGACAACGAAGGCAATGCTTTTGCTGGAATCACCAATGATACCAACTGGAACTTTGAAACCGAAGATGGTCCGAACATTACAAGTTACTCGGCCGATCCTACCTGTGTTGGTGAAACCATTACCATAAACGGTACAGGCTTCGGTATTGCAACCCCTACGGTAACGGTAAACGGACAAGCCGCTACCGTAAACTCACATACCCTCACAACCATTTCCATTGTGGTACCAAATACCACCAGTGGAGTTGTTATTGTAACAAACAATAATAATGGATTAAGTGGCAACGACAATACGCTCACTTTAAAGCCAGCCATTGCCGCCAGTTTGCCCATCGCTTCAAATCCGGCAACACCGGCCATTGGTCAGGACTATGACATCGAAGTAGCCAACACGCAAAACAATGTTAACTATGCCATTCGTGAGTTACCCGGTGGATTTGGTGGAACAACTGCCGGAACGGGTGGAACCATTAGCTTTGGTTCGTACAACAAAGGAACGGATGGCACCTACCAGTATGAAATCAGAGCTACCTCCACAGGATGTACGCAACAAACCTACGGACCTTACAGTGTTATTATTGCCGCGCTTGCTGCAAACGCAGGATCCAACAAGACAATTTGTAATGGCGATAGTGTGATTCTTGGCGGAAACCCAACAGCATCCGGGGGTACCGCTTACTACAGTATCACCTGGAATACAGTACCGCCCACCTCAAACTTTAGCACCGCCTCAAACCCGCTAGTGAAGCCAACGTCTACAACAACGTACCGGGTGAGTGTTAAAGATTCTCCTTCCGGAACACCCGAAACCGATGACATCACCATTACCGTGAATCCTACTGCATCGTTAAGTTTTGTTGATACCTTACGAACAGCCTTCAGTACAAATGATACGTTATATCTGCTTTCCGATAAGGTTATCATTACACCCGCAGGAGGCAGTGGAGATTTCAGCGGACAAGGTATCGTTAGAATTCCCAACTCGCCCGGAGGAAATTACTACTTCAACCCAAAAGCATTTTCGTTACCAACTGCAGGCATTCCCATCATCTACACACACACCGCAGCCAATGGTTGTATCTCAACCATTCAAACAACCTTCAGTGTATATAGTGTTAATGTATTGCTAACCAATCTGGATAACCTGGTATGTTCCAACGAAGGAATAATTACAGGGATATTCGTTAACCCATCCTTTTACACACCCCCTCCGGGAAAAAAAGTTGGTGTCATTAGAGTGTATCACCCCGCGTATGGATATAGTCTTCCTACATCGCCAAACTATCCACTTGAGCAAACATCGGTACATCCAACCAACGGACCTGTTTACCGATACAATCCACAGAAAGCACTGGCCTATCTAAACTATAATGGATATCAATACAACTACCTGTACATGGATGTATTTCTGGCAGACGCAGCCACGGGGTTAATCATCGATCCGTATTATTCAACTTACCAGTTTGTGCAGGTATTCGAACCGGGTCCTCAACCCGATATACTTCCCTTTACAGATGGACAACCGGTGTGCGAAACAGGTACCGTTACTAATCTTTATTCTTCGCTGGATCGTGCCGGTTACTCCACCATCAATTATGATGACAACTCAGGCATTCCTGCACTCATTACACTGGTGAGCGGTAATTACCAGTTTGATCCTTCTGAGATCACGTTTCCAGGTTCTACAACAACACGCAATGTTCGGATAACACACGTTTATACTGATCGAACAGGCTGCCAGGATACAACCACACGAAACATTGTAATGGTAAAACAAATCGGCCCGCCAACCGGAGCAGATGCGGAGTATTGTGAGGGCACCCCGGATAAAGAACTTACCCTAACGGCAAAGGTGAACAATGGAGCAACCGATGTGTTGTGGTATGACGATGGTGCACTAACTACCTTCGTTGGAAAAGGAGAAACATTCCTTACCGGAGAGAGTGGTGCAACTTCACATCAAAAAAGTTTCTTTGCAACGCAGCTTTTCAATGGCTGCGAAAGTAACTCCACCGAAGTAGTCATTGAAATTAAGAAAGCACCCGATGCTGATTTTTCGCCACCCAGCATTTGTGTAAACCGTCCCTTTACATTAGTGGGGCCAACGGAAAATGATCCTGACTACGATATCGATACCTATGAGTGGACATTTGGTGACGGTGATTCAATTTCGTATGGCCAAACCGTAGATTATATGTACACCGCCATCAACCAATATAAGATTAGCTTGCGCGTTACGTCAACCGAAAGCTGCGAAGCGTTGGAAACGCGTAACATCATTGTAGGGCTTAACCCCAAACCCACATTCGAATTCAATAACATCTGTGATGGCGATGCCACCAACTTTGCAGGCGACACCGACATTCCGGTGCAACAATACCAATGGGATTTTGGTGATGGCACCGTAATCGGACCGGGTAACTCAAATAACGCGGCCCCTGGTGGAGGAACCTATAAATCACCTCAACACACCTTTACCGATGGCATCGGTGAGTACCGGGTTGTTGTAAGAGCCACCACCATAACCGGATGTTTTGATACTCTCGCCAGAACTCTTAACATTCTTCCTGTGCTAACCTATACTTCCTCCAATCCATACATCATGGCCAATGAAGATGGCGGAAGAGGTTTCTGGATCGGTGAAACAATCCGGGGCGATTCCGTTACCTGGGAGTTTGGCGCTAAACAAGATACCGTTCTAAACTTCGCGGAGGCAGCATGGGTTACCAACGCAGAAGAGAATTATTTTCCAAATACATTCGCGGTACTGAACAGCCCTTGTTTGAATATTGATGCCATTGCACGGCCTGTTATTTCGTTCAATTTTCTTTCGAACATTGATGAAGGCGATGGTGCCGCACTTCAATACTCTACCAATGGAGGTGTATCGTGGAGTAATGTTGGCGCCATGGGCAGTGGAAAAAACTGGTTTAACGATGTGGGTATTCCGTTTGGTGGTGGCAACAATCAAGGCTGGTCGGGTAACATTTGGGAAGGCGATACCACCTGGACAGAAGCCAGGCGTATACTGGATGACATCACACCCCGAACTAAAATCAGATTTCGTCTGGCCTTTCTTACAGGCCAGGAAGGTGAGGCGGAAGGATTTGCCTTTCGGAATTTTTCTATTGAGTCGCGTAACCGTATGATGCTGGTGGAAAATTTCACAAATCAGGCTGCACCCTCGGCAACAACCCATAACGATGAATTTTATGGATTGTCAACAACAGAACGTGTTAAGCTCGAGTATCACACCAGCTTTCCTGCGGCAGATGACCTCAATGAACAAAACCCTGGCGATCAAAATGCGCGTGCCGCATTCTATGGAATTTCAAATGGAAGCGGGCTAATACCCAGGGTCTACATTGATGGTGAAAGTGAAGGAAGCTTAGAGAATCTGGGAGCCAACCACTGGTTTACACGTAACTCACTCTTCCGTGCCCTGGAATCCTCACCGCTGGAAATATCGATCACTACCTTGCCAGTCGATGTAGCCAACCCCGGTAATTTCAATATTCAAACTGCGGTTAAAGCAAACAGGCTTTTACTTGGAAATCCTAAAGTGCACATCGTTATCGTTGAGAAATCGGTAGGCGCCAATCAATTTGTAGTGCGTAAATTTTTACCCGATGCCACCGGCACCGTGCTTCCGGCAAACATCCTCACGTTGCCAGACTCTACGTATACCATTACCCAAAATTGGCAAGTAGCCAATGTAAGCGTGCTCACTGAAATGGCTGTGGTTGTTTTTGTTCAGGATGAAACAACAAAAGAAGTACACCAGGCACAGTACCTCGAAAACCCGGGAAACCTGCCTTCTGAAATTACCGGTGTTGACGATACCTTTGAACGTCTCGTTAAAGTTTACCCCAATCCGGCCGCAGGTGCACTCAATGTTCAACTGCCCGCTAAATCGAACAAGATATTACCAATCGCATTGATTGATGGATTTGGTAGACAGGTTCACACCAACACGTTTAAAATTGGTGAACAATCGAAGACTATTGATACTTCTGACTTTGCTGCGGGTGTTTACATCGTACAACTCAAATCAGACAATGGTGAAATTGTCCGTAAGAAGATTGTTATTGTGAATTAGGAATCAGAAATAACCGATTATTAAAAAGCGCATACCCTGCGCTTTTTTTTATTTATACTCAGGCATACTATCCAATGATGCCGTTGTGGAGGTTTGCCAATTGGTTTCAAAAACAAAGTGCTTCATACCGTTTGTTACCACCAGGTACCTGGCCTTCAGTTTCGCATTGTAAGCAGACGCTTGCTTTAAGGTGCTCTCCTTAATGGGCTGATCGGGCGCCTTGCATTCAATTACCATCCACGGTGTACCTTCACGATTAAACACAACAACATCCGAACGCTTCTGTAATTGATTCACCACCAATCCCCCTTCAACTTTAATAAGGGATTTGGGGTAACGCAGTTCATCAATGAGGTAATGAACAAAATGTTGACGAACCCATTCTTCGGGTGTCAGCACAATGTGCTTCTTTCGGATGATATCAAAAATAAAAAAAACTCCATCCTCCTTTTTTAATTGGTGATCAAACGATGGGAGGTTTAGCGGATGCATAGCGTTAACAGAACTGCAACAAAAGTATAAAATCGCATTCGCTTATCCATTTCAGCCGAATGCACTAAATTTATTAGCAATTAGAATCAAGATGAAAACAAAACAAGATATCGTAGAGAACTGGCTGCCACGCTACACCGGCCAGGCGTTAAATCAATTTGGCGAGTACATTCTGCTGACCAACTTCGACAACTATGTGAAAATGTTTGCCGAGTGGAACAATGTACCCATTACCGGGCAAGACCGCGCCATGCGAAGCGCCACGGCACAAGGTATAACCATCATTAACTTCGGCATGGGCAGCCCGAATGCTGCTACCATTATGGACTGCCTGAGTGCCATCAAACCAAAAGCAGCCTTGTTTCTGGGCAAGTGTGGCGGACTAAAACAAAAAAATGATATTGGCGATCTGATCTTACCGATTGCAGCTATTCGCGGTGAAGGTACGTCCAACGACTACTTTCCACCTGAAGTACCGGCACTTCCCTCATTCGCGCTACAAAAAGCAATCTCCACTACCATTCGCGATTTCGGCCAGGACTACTGGACTGGCACTGTGTATACTACCAACCGAAGAGTGTGGGAATGGGATGAAGACTTTAAAGCTTACCTGCGAAAGATCCGCGCACAAGCCATCGACATGGAGACTGCTACGATTTTCTCAACAGCATTCTACAACAAAATTCCAACAGGGGCTTTGTTGCTGGTATCAGACCAACCGATGGTACCCGAAGGAGTGAAGACGGAAGCAAGCGATCACTCCGTAACCAAAAACTATGTAGACCTTCACCTTAAAATTGGAATTGAATCGTTGAAGCAGTTGATCAACAACGGCATGACGGTGAAACACCTGCGGTATTAAAATTCAGCCAACAGCTTACTGCTTTTGAATCTGCTTAGCCTTTACAGAAAATAAAATCAATAAAGCAGCAATAAAATAAACGGCAAGAGCAAGCGCGCTATACCGCATACTGCCGGTAAGCTGGTTGATGAATCCGTATGAAAATGTTCCCAGTACAATCGACAGATTGTAGGTTACGTCATAGAAACTGAAGTAAGAAGTATGATCAATCGTATCCGCGGGAATTAATTTTGAATAGGTAGCGCGCGACAAGGCCTGAATGCCACCCATTACCAGGCCTACTACAAAAGCTAATCCGTAGAACTGAGTTTCATTCATCACGAAGTAAGCGCCCACGCAAACGGCTATCCAGATGACGATCATCGTGGCTAATGAAAACCTGTTTCCGGTTGCTTTTGATAGCCGTGCAAATAACCAAGCACCAATCGCACCAACTACCTGAATAATCAAAATGGTAAGAATCAAACTTGTACTTTCAAGATGTAAAACATCCTTGCCAAATAATGCAGCAAGGTACATCACCGTCTGCACACCCATATTTGAAAAGAAGAATGAAACGAGGTAGCGTTTTAAATCGGGCTGGGTCTTCAGACTCTTCCATACTTTCCTGATCTCTTCATAGCCCTTTGTCCAGATATTTCCGGTTGGTTTTCTGTTGTAAGGATTTTCAGGAAGAATGCGAAAGGGAATGATGGAAAAACCAATCCACCAAATGCCCACCAATAAAAATGAAACGCGCGTAGCCTGACCTTTTCCGGAAAATCCTACACTATCGTAGCCCATAATCAAGGCAAGACAGAGCACCATCAAAATTATACTACCGTAGTATCCCAGTGAATAACCGCGGGCACTGGTGGAGTCATATCGGTCGGGTGTAACAATCTCCGGTAAGAACGCATCGTAAAACACAAGGCTGCCAGAGTAGCCTACGCTAGCCAGTACCGCACATGCAAGACCCCACTCTAGGTTGCTCACATCATCAAAGAAGAAAAGCCCCATACACGACAAACTGCCCAGCACCACAAAAAATTTCATAAACGACTTCTTCTTCCCCGTATAATCGGCAGCTCCAGAAAGTAATGGTAGCATAGCGGCTACAATCAGAAAAGAAAAAGAAAGCGCGTATGAAAGTAGGGTGGAATTCTGAACCGTAAATCCAAGAAACTGAACCTGGTCACTTCCGTTCACGGTAGCCACATCCTTAAAGTAAATAGGAAATATAGCCGTGGAAATTACCAGGGAATAAACTGAATTGGCCCAATCGTACATATACCAGGCGCGAACTTTCCTCGGGTTGTTTAATGCTGAAGCGGCAGTGGTCTGATTCATGTCAAAAAGATAATTAAAAAAGCCCGTTCTTAAATTTTAAGAACGGGCTTAGTAGGTATTGTAAAGACTAGCAACGGCTACTCTTTTTCCATCTTGATTTTTGTAGAGTACATCAGCTTTCTGGCGTTAGCTTTCCGTAGCTCTGTTTCCACATCGGCAATCAAACCACGCTTGGTTTCCTCATCGACTTTGAACGAGATGGTAATCTGATCGCGTTCAAATTCATCCAGCTTTGCTTTCTCATTGTTCACCCATTGGATAACATCCTTAGGTTCAATAAAGGCATCGTTGGCCTGAATTTTTGCTTCCTTACCCAGGTCTTCAGACTTCTGTGGTTCACCCATATACAAGTAAGCAATGAGTGACTTCTTAGCAAGTTTACGCAACTGTGCTGCTTCCGGAATACGCTGCTTCACGTTAATGGAGGTCTCGCGAAGTTCGGTAGTCACCATGAAGAAGAACAGAAGCATGAATACCACATCGGGCATAGAGGAGGTTGGAATCTCCTGCTTTACGTCTGCTTTTTTCTTAAACTTTGACATAGTAATAGTTCCTCCTTTTTTTAACCACCAACCTTGGTGGGTTCTGCAATGGAAAGCGCCAGCGGAATTTCAATTGTTCCATCCGGGCGAACTCCCCTTCCTTTGTTATAGATTTCCTTCAACTGCGGGTTTATCTCCAGGTCAGGATCCGATGCAATCTCTCGCCAGCGTTCAGTAGTAACTCCTGCGCGCTCGGCATAAATCTCATAGTATGCTGCCTGCATGGCGTCCAACATTTGAATGAATTTCTTATACGAAGTTCCACGGTCTGTCTTGTACGAAACAATTGCATCCTTTGGACTGTCAGATGAAAGAGGATCCCTTCCATAATTTAGAATAAACTCCTTGATTCTATCTGTCAGTTCTCTTTCACTACCCATCCATGGTTCACCCTCCACAAGCACGTTATCAAACGAATTAACCTGAACCTTAAAAAGATTCTTTTCTTTAATCTGAACGTCCTCTGGCGGCTGAGCCTCCGGTGGAGGTGGTAATTGAATGTACAAACCCCGTGTATTCGGCATCGTAGTGGTAACCAGGAAGAATGTGAGCAACAAGAAGGCTATATCAGCCATTGATGCATTCGGTATTTCTGGTGTTGTACGTGCCATAATTATTTAAAGGATTTGCTTACTTCTGAATAAATCAATCCAAGGGCCGCAACAACCAACGCGATGTAGAAGGTAATTAACCCGGCACCGATAAGTTTAACTCCGGTTTCGGATAACCCCATCGATACGGCTGCAACCGATCTTGTTGAGTCACTAATTGCATACGCAATCCCAAAAACAACCAGCGCTACAACTACAAAAATCAATGACTTTAGAAGTCCGGCCGGGTTTTTCAGTGCGCTTATCAGCGGCAGTATAATGGCCGCGCCCGCTGCTACAAAGGCTGCTATGTAGCAAACGATCAATCCGATATCAATTAATCCCATACAGAATTTTATTTACCTGATACCAACTTGTGCTTAACCAGAATATCCACCAGCGAAATAGAAGCATCTTCCATGTTGTTCACCAATGAATCAATCTTAGAAACACAATAGTTATACAAAATCTGCAGGATCATACCCACAATAAGACCCCCTACGGTTGTGATCAAGGCCACTTTCATACCACCCGCAACGATGTTCGGGGAAATATCACCGGCTTTCTGAATATCATCGAAGGCTTGCACCATCCCGATTACCGTTCCGAAGAATCCAAGCATGGGACCAAGAGAAATCATCAGGGAAATCCAGATCAACCCTCTTTCCAGGCGACCCATTTCAACACCACCGTACGACACGATTGATTTTTCAACCATATCCACACCTTCGTGGTAACGCATCAAACCTTGTGTGAAGATAGACGCCACCGGACCTCTTGTGTTGCGGGTTACATCCAACGCAGCATTCGCTCCGCCTTTTGCAAGCGCATCTTCAATTTGTCCTAATAGCTTCTTGGTATTGGTGGTTGCCAGGTTAAGCGTAATAATTCTTTCAATAGAAATAGCCAAACCAAGAATCAAACAGATAAGGATTGGCCACATGAAAGTCGCACCACCCTCAATAAATTTATCCTTAAGCGCTTCGTGGAAGGTAGCTTCTTCAGCGGCTACTTCTGTTGAAGATGTCTCTTCTGGTGCTGCAACCGGTTCTTCAGTCGCTGCAGCCGCCTCGGTAGAAGTAGTGTCTGGTTCTTGTGCTGAAAGCGTAGAGGACGCCAGTACCCCTACAAGTGCGATAATCGCAAATAATTTTTTCATAGTTAAAGGTTTAAGTAAAGCTTTGAAAGCGCCAAAATTAAACGTTTTGCCGATTTCTAAATACTTTTTAC
>Ga0315910_10000595_pt1 | contig 35603 bp, 31 predicted proteins | sample EdamamesoilMG_FD_204470 | JGI IMG/M metagenome (GOLD analysis project Ga0315910, IMG submission 204470) | Garden soil microbial communities collected in Santa Monica, California, United States - Edamame soil | ecosystem: Environmental > Terrestrial > Soil > Garden | place: USA: California...
TATATGGGCTTCCACACCCAAGCACACGAGATTCCTCGTGTGGGGGTGCCGCCTGGGCGTCACGGTCCGGTGTCGTTGAACTCGTACAGGCGGTTCGCCGGCAGGGTGGCGGTGGCCGTCGAGCTGAAGGGGCGCGCGGTGGTGGCCGCGGCGGCCCAGGGCGCGCTTCCGTTCACGTGCGCGCCGAGCGTCGAGTCGCGCACGAGCGACTGGCCGTTCGGGTAGACGCCGGTCGCCACGTTCGTCGTGTAGGTGGGCACGTCGACCTGGCTTTCGTCCCAGGCGCGGCCGAGAGTCATGCCGCCGCCCTGCGCACCGGCCGCGGCGGTGAAGGTCACGCCGATGACCAGGAAGCCGTAGGGGTTTCGTGAATCCGTGCTCGGAGCGAGCGCGTTGCCGTCGTCGCGGCGATTGGTGGCGAGGCGGATCGTGCCGCCGTCGAACACGCCGGTTCCGCGCCCGAAGATGAAGTCCACATCGCCCTCCACCGTCACGTTCTTGAAGTACGCGCGCATGATGTTGGCGACGTTGTTGGTGCCCACCGACAGCGTGTCCTGGTTGCCGAGAAACCGTACGTTTTCGAACACGTTCTTGTCGTTGCGGGTGTTCATCGCAACGCCCTGCGTGCCGCTCGAGACGGTGGCCTCGTCGCCGTCGTTGGCGATCGTGAGGTTCTTCATCATGAAATTGGCGCCGTAGGCGGCGAACGTCGCGCTGCCGCTCGTTCCGTAGGTATCGCCGGAGGGCGTGGCACAGGCGTTCACGACCGAGCCCACCGCCGTGCCCGAGAGGTGGTTGTAGACGATGGTCGTCTGGCTCGCGTCGGCGCTGGTGCTGTAGAGCGTGATCGGAGGTGCGCCACTCGGAACGCACACGACCTCGCGGTACGTGCCCGGCATGACGCGAACGTAGATGCGATTGCTGCCGCCAGCGTTAACCGCCGCGGTGATCGCCGCCTGCACGGTCGTGTGCGTGCCGCCGCTCGTTGCGACGGTGTACGTCGCCGTGAAGCCCGCCACGTCGCCGACACCGGCGGTGGGGTTCCAGTTGTCGACCACGGGTGCCGTCACCGTGCCGCCCCGCGAGAGGTAGGCGAGGATGGTGTAGTTCGCGGCCGCCGCCGCCGAGAGCACCGGGCGCGACGCGGTGCCGCCGAGCCCGCCGAGTCCGCCGATCCCCGCCGCGCCGGCGCCCGTGCCACCGCTCGCCCCGCCAGCGGTTCCACCCATGCCGCCCATGCCTGCCCCGTTGCTTCCTGCCGCCCCCGCACCAGCGCCCGCGCCCCCGACCTCGCCTCCGGCGGCGCCAGCCACACCGGCTCCCCCGATGACACCTCCGGCACCGGCGTCCGTGCCGCCACTCCCGCTCATGCCCCCAAACGGAGCTCCGCCGATCCCGTCACCGGCGGCGCCACCGGACGGGCCGGCTCCCCCGGCGCCGGCCCCGGCTAGCGGACCCGTACCCGAGCCGCCCGAGATGCCCGCCCCGCCAACGCCCGCGCCTGCTGTCCCTATCCCGGCCGTTCCGCCCGTGCCGGCGCCGGCAGTCGAGGCTCCACTGCTGCCGCCGGTCCCCGTCCCTCCCGTCCCGGTGCCGCCTGTCCCCGCCCCGCCGTCGCTATCCGGCGCGGCCTCCGAGCATGAAAGCAAGAGGGCGGCGAGGCCTGCGAGTAGCGTGTCGCGGGATAGGGCGGTCGGCATGGGCATGTAGTTGCACTGCTCATGCACGAACCGCCATCCGCGATCACGGCCGGGCGAAAGTCTACGACTGGAGCCAGCGGAGCGCGGCGGCGTAGTCGTCGAAGGACGAGTTCGGCAGGCCGTCCTCGCGGGCATAGCGGCTCGCCTGAAGCTTGCCGGGGACGCTCGTGACGAGGATCGCGACGCGGCGAAACCCCTTCTGGAAGCGCTGCCGGTAGGGCTCGAACTTCTTCTCGAACTCCTCGTCATTTCGACCGCGCGTCGCCCGCACGTCGATGAGCAGCCCGTAAAGCTCGCGTCGAATGCCCTGGATGGCGCGTTCGACGGGGTCGTAGACGACGGCAAGCTCCTCGATGGCGACGGGCGCGGCGGTGCGCTCGAAAACCACCACTCGCGGTTCGTTCAACAATCCGATCTTGACGTGCGCGTTCTCGAACAGTGGGCTCGGTGATGGCGGGGTATTCAAGGCATCGCTCGGGGTTCGGCTTCCTGACTCAACATACTACCGTGGCACGAGGATCACGTCGTCCAGCGCGACGTCCACGCCGTACTCATCTGCTGCCGTCCACCCTGGCTGCCAGTCGAACTCGAACAGAAAACCGATCACCTCGGCCGGGTCCGGCGTGTCGTCCGGCGACCCGCCCGTCACGTCTGAAAACGGAACCGTCACCGTCCGGGGCTCGCGAACGTCGCTGATCAGCGAAAGTCCCGCGCGACACGATTCCGCCGGCATCTCGGGATCCTCCGGCACACAAGTCGCCACGTTCGGCGAGCAGGTGGGGTTCCTCGGATCCGTGCTCGGAACCATGTTCGAAGCCGTGAGCACGTAGAACCGCATGGGTCCATTCGGCCCGGCATCGCCCGAGATCGTGAACGAGACGCCGGAGTAGGCCGACATATCGACGATGCAAGGCGAGAACCACAGTCCGAAGCCGGACCACGTGCCCACGGTTCCGGTCACGTGCAGCGACTCGGCGCTGAGGTCCTGGCTCAACACCGTCGGCGGCACTTCGGCAGCGCAAGCGTCGACCACCGGATACACGTAGGACCCACCGAAGAACTCGAGCCACCACGCGCCCGTCGGCGCGTGGAAGATCCCGTTGTCGAGGTTCGAAAAGTCCGTGATCAGCTCGCTCGACGGGGTGACCGGAGCGCAGGCGTCGATGCTCGCACACTTCATCGGTGTGCAGTCCGGCTCGCCCCCGCTGCCGCCGGTCCCGCTGGTTCCACCCGCTCCGGCACCGGACGCGCCCGATCCGCCGACACCGCTTCCGGCAGTGCCACCGGACGCCACCGTTTCGACCGCCGTCGACTCTCCACCACAGGCCGCAAGCGCGAGGAGGAACGGCCCGAGCTGCATCGCCGTCCGAAGCCGCGCCATCGGCCCCAAGCATGACACGGCGCCTACGGCGTCGCCCGAGTGAAGTGCATCACTGTCAGGTCCGAGTACTGAGCCGCCTGGTCGTAGAACCACAGACTGTTGCCGTCGACGCAGAACGTGACGTCGCGCACGCTGCCGAGGCTCAGCACGTTCCCAGTTATCGTCGCCGGGCCGCTGGCGCTGTCGCCGCTCCCGTCGATCCAGCCGCACTGATGGAGCTCGCTGTCGGTGTTCATGTTGAATTCGCCGGTGCTCAGGGTGAGGGTGCCTTCGATCGTACCGCGCGCCGTTCGCAAACCGTCCGTGCAGTGGAACCCTCCGGCGGGTGGCTGAGCGCACCCGTCCACCAACGTCCAGCTTCCCATCGGGTCACCCCCGCAATCGGGCGGTGGCGCACAAACCTCCGCGAACTTCACGTTACCGCCGTTCTGCCCGGCGCCACCGCTACCCCCGCCGCCGCTCGCGTCATCATCCGAGCAAGCGACCGCAGTCGCCCCCAGGGCCATCACGATCGGAACCAAGACGAGGTGTCGGACCATGACCCATCATACGGCATGACGGGCCTGACGACTCCCCGCTACTGCGTGCTTCCGATGTGCGCGAAGCCGATAGTGGCACCGGTGAAACCGTACGGAAGTGCACCGATGCCGTCGAGGCGGCCGGTGAACGACCAGCCGGTGACGGGATTGGAGGTGATGGCGGCCGCGCTCGGGTAGCTTCCGCTCACGGATTCGGCACCGGAAGCTCGCGAATCGACATGGTTGCCGTTGGCGTCGAACACCGCGACGAAGAGGTTGTCTCCCGTGGTGTAGGGGAGAGCTCCTCCGCCGAGATCGATGGCGCTGCCCATCATGCCCATGATCGCGATGCGACCCGAAACTGGATCGACGGCGACGGCCCCGACGCTGTCGTCATCGGCGCCGCCGATCGCTCGGGACCAGATCGGCGCGCCGTCGCTCGCGGCCAGGCGCACGACGAAGCCTTCCCGGCCGCCCGACGAGCCGCCGGGCGCGACGCCAGTGCCAAATTCGATGTTCGACTCGAACGAGCCGACGGCGATCACGTCGCCGTTCGGGGCAACCGCCAGCCCGCGAACATGGTCGGGCCCGCTCCCTCCGAAATGCCGTGCCCAGATCGGTACGAGTGCGTCGTTGAGCTTGGCGATGCAAGCGTCGTATTCACCGAACGGCGCGCGCTCGCCGGGCGCCGAACCGAAATTGATGACGGCAGGACAACGGCCGCCGACCGCGACGTTTGCGTCGATACCGTTCGAAGCGACGGCCCAAAGCTCGTTATTGACGAAATCAGTGCCAAATTCGGCCACGCGGACCACCGAAAGATCCGACGCAGCAACCTCCACGACGGCCCAGGCGTAGTAGCCGTACGTCGAGCCGATGACGAAGCCGCCGAAATCGACGTCGACGCCCGCGAAGGCTCCGCCCACCACCGCATTCCCGTTCGACTTCACGGCGAGGTTCTGGCTCGGCTCGCCTTCGAAGTAGGCATGCGAGTAGACACCCGTGCCCACGCACGTCGAACCCAGGCTGGCGCCGTCGCTCGCGCGGATCTTGGCGACCATCAGCGAGTTAGCGCTGCAATTGAGGCTCCCTCCGCCGAACGAAGTCGCCCCCGACACATTGCCCCATCCGGAAACGAAGAGCTCACCCGCTCCGTTTGATACGACCGCATCCGCGACCTGATCCCCGGTGGAGCCGAAAGTGCGCGCGCGAACGAAGCTACCGCTCGCGTCGTAGGTAACGAGGTAGCCGTCACAAGAGCTGGACGAGCGGACGCCGCCGTTGAACGGTGTTTCACTGCAAAAGAGGCCGGCGGCGTAGGCGTTGCCGCTCGCGTCGGTCGCAATCCCGGTGGGATACGGATTAGGGGAGTCTCCTGCCAGGCTCACCGCCCACCCGTCCGCGGCGTCCTTGAGGGTGAAGGTCGCGGTGACGGTCTCGTCGTCATCGATGGCGAGGACGCAGTCGCTCGTGCCCGTGCAGGCTCCGCTCCAACCGCCGAACGTCGAATCCGAGGTCGGCGCCGCGCGCAGCGTGACGCTCGAGCCGCCTACGTACTCGACGTCGCACGTCGTGCCACACTGGACGCGCGAATCGGTGGAGGTCACCGTGCCGGTACCCGTGCCCGTCTTGTCGACGGTGAGCGTGAACGATTCCGAGCAGCTGCCGCCGATGCAGAGGGCCGACGCGCAGTCGACGTCGAGCCGGCAATCCTCGCCGGTCGCGCAGCCGTCGCAGTCGACCCCGCCGCAGTCGAGCGCGGACTCGTCGCCGTTGAGGATCTTGTCGTCGCAAGCGGGCGCGGCGCAGGTACCCGCGTCGCAACGGTCGCTCGCGCAGTCGGAATCCGCCGCACAGCCGATGCCGTTGGCGCAGAGTCCGCAGCTGCCGCCGCAATCTCGCCCGGTTTCGGTGCCGTTCTGCACCGTGTCGGCGCACGTCGGGGTGGCGCAGCGAGCGCGGTCACAGCGCAGGCCCACGCAGTCGCCGTCGATGGAGCAGCCGAGCCCGTGGTCGCAGGGCGCACAATCCGGGCCGCCACAGTCCGCCGCCGTCTCGCCGGGGTCGACTGCGCCGTTGGCGCAGGTGTCCGCTCGGCAAACACCGATTTTGCAGACTTCGCCGTCGTCGCAGTCGCTCGTCGCGTCGCATTCCGGGAGGGCCGGGCAGGGGTCGCAGCTTGGGCCGCCACAGTCCACGTCCGTTTCGGTGCCGTTCCTCGCGCCGTCCGAGCAAGTCGGCCGCTGGCAGACTCCATCGAGGCAGGAGAGGCTCGTGCAATCCTCGGGGGCGTCACAGGCCGCGCCCGGTGCACACGGGATGCACGAGCCTCCGCAGTCGACGTCGAGCTCGTCGCCGTCGGTCATGCCGTCGGAGCAGTGGTCAGGCGCGTTTGGGTCGACGGGCACGGGCGGGGGCGTGACCACGCAGGCACCGTCGACGCACTCGGCGCCGGCCGCGCAATCGCGCGTTTCCTTGCACTCCGCGCGGCAGACGCCGCCCAGGCAGATTTCAGGCGCGGTGCAGTCGGAGCTGTAGGCGCACGTCTTCCCATCGGTCGCGCCGCCGCTCGGCTCGTCCACCTCCGGCAGGTTACCCTCGTCGTCGAGCTCTTCGGGATCGGCGCACGTCCCCTCGATGCACACCTGTCCGGGGGCGTCCTCATCCTCGTCGGGCGGCAAGCAATCGCGACTCGTGGTGCACTGATCGCGGCACTCCCCGTCGCTGCCGCACACGAGCGAAGGCGGGCAATCGCTGTGGTAGGTACACTCGGTCTCGTCATCGAGCTGGCAGACGTGAAACGGGCGATCGCTCGCCAGGCAACGCTGCCCCTCCGGGCAATCTCGTGACGTGGTGCACGCGTCGTGACAGCGGCGATAGGCGCACACCAGCGGGTCGTTGCAATCGGAGTTGAGGAGGCAGCCCTCGCTCTTCTTCGCGAGCCGAGCCGCCGCGCTGGGCGTGTCGCTACTACAGGCGCTGGCCAGGGCGAGCACGGCGGCGACACCCGCCCCGAGCAAGCTCCCACTCCGGCGCACCCACACTCGAACGCACGGTATTTCCCAAGTTACCATGATCGATGTCCGCTAACGCGCCCCCTTCTCGATGTCAACGCGCACCCTAGAGCCGCGCTGCGTAGCAGCGCGGCGGGGACACCCGCCGAACTGGTGGTGAGATGGGCGCTAGCGCGCTGGAAGGCCGACGACGCGGAGCGACTCGCAGCGCCCGCCCGATTCGAAGGTGCTCGGGACGTCGAACTCGAGCTGGAAGCCAGCGTCGAAGGTCAGCCAGTGGTGGCCTTCGACGAGGGGCTCACTCGTGCATTCAGCCATTCCACCGCCACCGCAGTCGTCCGTGCAAGCACCGTCCCCGGTGGTGGCGAGGCACACGCTGCCCGTCACGACGTAGCCACCCTCGACGGTCTCTACCGCGCAATCGGCGCGCACGACCTCGGTACAGCTGCTCGAGTAGCAGCCGAGCGGGCGGAGCTCGATCCGGAGCTCGTCTCCCGCAGAAAGGGTTTCTAGGTCGCCACCTGGACGGCCACGCAGGCAGATTTGCCCGATCGGGGGCTCCGAGCAGCTTTCGGCGCCGCCTTGTCCGGCGGCCCCACCCAAACCCGCGGTTCCACCCGTGTTTGCTCCGCCGGTACCCGCCGTTCCGCCCGTGCCCGCCGTTCCGCCCGTGCCCTGGCAATCGATCAGCGTGCAGCCAATCGTGCCGTCGTTCGCGCAGTAACAGGTGTTGCAGCCGTCGACCGCCGGGAAGCTCTCACCGGGACGGTAAACTTGATCACCGTAGACGCACACGACCTCGCTCGCGCCGCCGGTGCCACCGCCGCCGCCGGGGCTCATCCCGCCGGTCCCGCCCGTCGAGCCGCTCGCGCCGCCAGAACCACCCGTCGATCCTCCCGCACCGCCGGACCCGCCCCCGGAACCACCGATGCCCGAAGTTCCGCTCGTTCCGCTCCGCTCGTCGACGCTCTGCCCGCCGCAGCCGCCGAGCGCGATAGCGCCGAGCCACGCTGCGGCAAGAAACGACCAGTGCATCTGACGCCTCACCACCACTCGAATGATAGACCGTGGCGGCACACGGCGCCACGAACCCACGGTATGATCAGGTGCGATGCGTCGGGGACCGCTCATCTGTCGGACGCTCTCGGGGCTCGCCCTGGCCGCGTTCTTCAGTTCGAGCGGGACGCTGCGCGCGGAGCCCAGCGGTAGACTCGTCTACGACGCCGGGCCGTCATCGGCCGTCTGCCCCGACGAAGCGGGTATGCGCGCCGCCGTCCGCACGCGGCTCGGGGAAGACCCGTTCACCGATTCGAGCACGGCGACACGCACGTTCGCGCTATCGATCGAAGCACAGGGCGAGCGTCTCGTCGGCTCGGTGGAGCTGAAGAACGAGGACGGCACGTCGGCAGGTCGCCGCACCGTCAACGGGAAAGCCGGCGCCTGTGACGAGCTCGTCGAGGCGCTCGCGCTCTCGGTGAGCCTCGCGATCAATCCCGATCTCGTGGTGGAAAGCAGTGGGAGCGCGACCCCCGGCCTGCCGCCACCGCCACCCGCTCCACCCGCCGACCCGGCCGAGCCCGCGGGACCCGCTGTCGTGGCGGAGCCGGCCCCGAAGTCCGTCGCGCCGGCCAATCCCGTAACGAACACCGCGACGCAAACAGTGCCGCAAGTTTGGGCCGTACCCGCAACGACGGATCGCGGCGTCGAAGACGGCGAAGAACGAAGGGTTCGACTTGGCGTGATGACCGGCGCGTTCGCGCACGGGGCGCTCGGGACGGGGCCCGGGGCCGCAGCGGGCGGCTCGGTCATGGTTCGGGTCCGCACGTCGAGCCACCCGAGCGACGACGGGCGCATTCACCTGCGTGGTTCGGTCGGCCGGCGCCTCCACGTTGACTATTCGGTCGGCCTCGAAGGCCGATTCGACGGCCTCGCACAGGACCGATTGCCTAGCGGCGGCACCGTGAATTCGAATCTCGTTGCCGCAGTCATCACGCCGTGTGCGCACCTCGGGGCTGGCTTCGGCTGCCCCGCGTTGATGGCCGGAAAAATCAACGCTCACTCAGAAGACGTGGCGAGCAAGGCGGCGGACAGCGGCGTCTACGTCGCGGCGGGTGGCCGCGTCGGAACCGAGGTTCCGCTCACGGAGCACCTGAAGATCGAGCTGCGCCTCGACGTCCTCGCGCCGCTCGTTCCGGTGAGCATCGTCTTCGACGGGGCGACGGTCTGGACCTCGGGCGTTTCCGGAACGCTCGGGACGGGTCTCGTCGGGCAGATACCGTGACGGATCGGGGGACCACCGCACAAATACCTCACGTGGCGGCCCGCGACGCCGCGGCGGTGCCGCTCTTCGACCGACGACACACGGCGGACCAACCCCCGGTCCCGCTCGACTTCCGCAAGGTTTTCGATGCTCATTTCGACTACGTCTGGCACGTCCTTCGCCGCTTCGGCGTGGCGCCCAATGACCTCGAGGACGTGACGCACGACGTGTTCCTCTCGGTCTACCGGAAGCTCGACACCTTCGACCCCTCACGGCCGCTCAAGCCGTGGCTCTTCGGTTTCGCCTTTCACGTTGCGTCCGACTACCGACGTCTCGGCAGGCATCGGCGGGAGCAGGTCGGTGAGCCGCCCGACCGTCGGGATCCCGCACCGACGGCGCTCGACCACGCCGTGACCGACGAGCTCGTCGGCATCGCTCGGAGCGCGCTCGATGCGCTCGAGCTCGATCGCCGTGCGGTGTTCATCCTGCACGAGCTCGACGAATGCCCGATGCCCGAGGTCGCGCGGACCCTGGGCATTCCGCTCAACACCGCGTATTCGCGCCTGCGCCTCGCGCGGGCCGATCTCCAAGCGGCCGTTCGCCGCCTGCGCGCTCGAGGTGCCCTGTGACCGAGATCCATCCCGACGGCATCGACAGCGACATCCTGGAGGCTCTGCGGCATGACGGACGGGGCAGTGCGCCGCGCGCCGCCCGCGAGCGCGTGCTCCAGAGGCTCACCGTGGGCACGGCCGTCCTCGGCGTGGCGACCACCGCGGCAACCGGCGGAGCCGTCGCGGCCGTCACCGCCGTCACGACCACGCACGCCACGATCGCCCTCGTGTCGACTCTCGTCGTTGGCATCGGGATCGGCTTCGGGACGCGCTCTGCGATGGACACGAGCAAGGGCACACCTCCGCCTCCCGCGCACACCGCTCTCCGAGCTCCGGCGACCGCCATCCCGCCGGTGCCACCCCCCGCCGTCAATCCCGCGCCCGAACCGGCCCCTGTGAACCCGACTCCCGATCTCCCACGCGACATGGCACCGCCACTGTCGACGCCGGCGATGGCGCGAACCACCCCGCCCTCCGCCCTCCCGACACCCGGCGCCGAGCCCGCCGGTCTCGCTGCCCAGCAGGCACTACTCGACGAGGCGCGCGCTGCCCTCCGCCGCCACGAGGGAGCCAACGCGCTCTCCGCCATCGGCGCTCATCGCTTGCGCTTTCCGGAAAGCGCATTGTCCGAGGAACGCGCGGCGCTCGAAATTCGCGCCCTCGCCGAGCTCGGTCGGATGGAGGAAGCGCGCGCGCTTCACGCACGCTTCATTCGGCACTTCCCGCACAGCCTCTTCGCTGGGTCACTTTCGGGGGTCGTCACGCCTCGCACGGACGATTCGGTGACGGAGCCTGGAGCCCGTCCCCAAATGGAGAGTGGAGGCCAGGCGGCGCCTTAGCGCCGAGGCCGAGGAACCATCGATGCGAAAAGGACTCTCCGTGCTCGCCCTCTCGCTCGTCGCCTGCTCGGGCGAAACGCTCGACGTTGGCAACAACAACGGCGGCGGCAGCGGCACCGGCGGGGGCAGCGGCACCGTCGGTACCGGCGGGACGAGCGGTGGCTCGGGCGGCAGCGGAAGCACCGCGTCGGGTCCCAAGCTGCCGGATTGGCCAAGCGTCGAATCCTGCTCGGTGACGGGGGAGAGCAACCCGGCGTACGTCGGCACCTGGGACGGCGCGATCGAGGATTTCTTCCTGAATCCGTCGACGCGCGTCCGGCTCGAGATCACCGCCGCGTCCGTCGACGGGGTGTGCGGCACCCTCACCTGGGGCTTCGGCACCGATCCGCCGCGCCCGCTCACCGATCCGAACGAGTCCGGGGCCGAGTACGGCTTCGGAGGTTACCCCGGCGTCAAGCTCCACGAGGGCGTCACCTACACGATCCTCGAGGGCGTTGCGGCCAGGGACATCCTCCGGCTCGGCATCACCCAGGCGGAGGTCTGGATAGACTTCTGCGAAATGCAGGAACCGACCTCCTACTACGACGGCGCTTGGTACTGCATGGATCCCCGTTCGATCGTTGAACTGCCGTCCGAAGGCGGTGGAACGTGCACGATCGCGACGTCGCACGGCAAAGTGACGCACCCCATCAAGGACTGCTCGGGCTGTGCCTTCTCGTCGTGCACCTGCAATTCGGAGGCATGCACCGCAAATGGCGACCAGAGAACCTTCTTCAATTTCTCGCTCGAGGAGAGCGGCAACGTGCTGACCATGCCGTGGACCGCAAGCATTGCCTTGGGATCAGTGGGAGTGGCCAGTTCAACCGAGTCGATCCGCCTCACGCGCACGGAGTGAGTCGGGCCCCATGCGACGAAAACTCTGCGTGCTCGCTCTCTTGCTCATCGCGTGCTCCGGCGAAACCCTCGACGTGGGTAACGATACCGAGGGCGCCGGCAGCACGACGGGAGCCGGCGGTAGCGGAAGCACCGTGTCGGGTCCCGAGCTCCCGGATTGGCCGAGCGTCGAATCCTGCCCGGTGACGGGGGAGAGCAACCCAGCGTACGTCGGCATCTGGGACGGCGCAGTCGAGGATTTCTTCTTGAATCCGCTCACGCGCGTCCGGCTCGAGATCACCCGAGCGTCCCTCGACGGAGTATGCGGTTCGCTCACCTGGGGCTTCGGCACCGATCCTCCACGCCCCCTCACCGATCCGAACGAGTCCGGAACCACGTACGGCCAAGGCGGTTACCCCGGCACCGACCTGCATGAGGGGGTCACCTACACGATCCTGCAGGGCGCCGCGCGCGAGGACATGCTGCGGATCAGGATATCCCAGGCGGAGGTTTGGAGGGACTTCTGCGAAGCGCAGGAGCAAACGTACTACGCCGGCGGCGGCTGGCAGTGCATCGAGCCGTATTCGACGATGGCCATCGACCACGACGCGTCCACCTGCACCATTTCAACCCCGCACGGCCCCGTCACGCACGCGATCAAGGTCTGCTCGGGCTGCGGCTTCCTGGCGTGCACCTGCAATTCGTCCGGTTGCACCGCGAATCCGGATTTCGAGACCAGCTTCGACTTCTCGCTCGAGGGAGGCAACGGCGACGTGCTGACCGTGCCGTGGTCCGCCGAGCAGGCGATCCGCCTGACACGCCCCGAGTGAGCGCCCCTCGCGCGCTGCGCTCCGGATGATCAGCGCAAGAGCTCGGCGGCAGCCCAGAGCACCGGCGCTTGGCCGTGGCCATCGCCGGTCAGCCTGTCCAGGCCCATGTACTCCTGAGCACTCGCTTTGTACCAGGTGCCGATACAGATATCGCTCACGTCGCCCTGTGCGTCGATCTTCGCCTCGAGCCCCGCCCACGCTTTCTCGATCGCCGGCACGTACGTCGCCGCATCCAGCACGCCGCGCCTCACGCCGGCAATCATCGCGTAGGTGAACATCGCCGAGCCGGAGCTCTCGAGCCAGTTGCTCGCGTTATTCGGCTGGTCGATGACCTGGTACCAGAGTCCGCTGTCGGCCTGATACTCGAGGAGCCCCGCCATCATCGCTTTGTAGCCCGCTTCGATCGCCACGTAGTCGGCGGCGTCCGTCGGGAGCTCCCGCATCATCTCGGCCATGCCGGCGGCGAACCAGCCGTTGCCGCGGCCCCAATGGACCCGCGCGTCGGTCACGTTGTGGAAGAACAGGCCATTTTCCTGCTGCGCCGACAGGTAGTCCACCATCGTCTGCGACATGAAGCTCAGGTACTTCTGGTCCCTCGTCGCGCGATACGCCTGCACTTGCAGGATCGTCATCATGAACATGTCGTCGATGGCGTCGCGCGTCTGGCTCGTGGTCTGCTGCACGTCCGCGACCTCGGTACCGAGCGGGAGGTAGCTCGCGTCGTCGGTCTGGAGGTAGATCTCGAGCGGCACCATGCCGAAGATGTAGCGGTCGACGTGCGCCTCGCCGCCCGTCATGGCGCTGACGAAGTCGTTCCTCAGCGGCTCGAACTTGGTGACCAGCGTGTCGAGAAGCGGCGGATTGTTCGTCAACTTCGCGACGGCGAGCGCGCCGTACCACTCACACGCGGTCTTGTAGCCGTCGCCCGGAAGATCCGCGACGGAATCGAACGCGAGCGCCTGCTGCGCGAAGCGGTTGGCCAAAAGGAGCCCGATCTCCCGCGCCGAGTCGGCGAGGTGCGCGAGCGGATTCGAAGGACCCGCACCGCCCGTCCCGCCGGATGAAGCATCACCGGCGGCGCCTGCCGTCCCCGCCGTCACTCCCCCGGTGCCTGTGCCTGCTGCTCCCGCGGTCACACCACCGGTACCGCCGCTCGCGCGGCCGCCGACGGAGCCACCGGATCCGCCGCTCGGGTCCGCGCCGCCAATTCCTGCCCTGGTGCCACCGCTACCCGCGCCGACACCACCGCTGCCCGCGTCCATCACCTGACCAGCACTACCACCGTTGGCGCTCCCTCCCGCATTGGCGGCGGCGCCGTCACCCGAGCCCGCCTGACCCGCGTCGGAGCCACCCGAGTCAGCATCGTCGTCCGGGCGCTCTCCCTCCAAACTGCAGCCGAGAGGAAAGGCCGCGACACTCATGAGCGACACCAGGCTAACGAACCGGGCAATCGTTTTCAAAACCACCACCCGCACCCGGAAGATCGTAGCACCGTGCTGGCAAAAGGCCGTGTCGTCCCCTCGCCGTCCCGTCGTCGAGCGGAGCGCTCCGCGTGCTACCCTCCAGCTTGCGGCAGACGGAACGCGGGTGTGAGCTCGGTCGTCCCGCTCCAAAGCATGCGACACTCGGCCTCCCTTTCCATCGCGGCCACGCTGTTCACGGCCGGGTGCGGCGACAGCCTGCCGCTGATCGGCGAAAGCACCGGGCCCGAGGGCCCAACGGGCCCCGTCGCGATCGGACGGGGCGTGCGCATCTTCAGCGGCGTTGCTGGAACGCTTTCTACGAGACGGTCGTGCACCGCCGAGGAAGGCGAGAAAGGCGACCGCTGGTGCGCCTTCGTCGGGCTGTCGAGCGAGAATGAGCACAACCTGTTCGTCGTGAACGTGTCCCAGGTGGTCGCCGGCGTGCCGGTGAGCTGTGGCGCTCCCGATCCGAACTGCCTGCTCCTGACGAACCACGTCAGCGGGAGCACCGAAGACCTTCACCCGAACTTCTTCGGCGGTGACACCCTCGTCTATTACGACCGGGCGCTCACGCCGTATGCCTGGCGCCCCGGGTGGCAGGCGGGTCGTCTGCTCGCGAACGGCGAAGGCATCCTCGACATGACCCTCTGCACGCCGGCGGCTGACGGCATGGCGGTGGCGTGCCTCGCGATCCCCTTCGACCAGCCCGACACGTCGATCGTTCTCGCCGAGATCTACGCCGGGGCCGCGGAAGGAGCGAGCGAGCCGTTGCTCGAGCACAAAGACGACGTGATCGCGGCCACCTCGACCGACACCGACCAGGTGCACCGCTTCGGCTTCGGCGCCTATTTCGAAGGTCACGTCGCCTGGAGTACCCGCGAGACCCCCGACGGCGAGGAGCGTCTCAAGCTCTCACGCGTCGACGCACCGGCGAACGAGGTGGCGGTCGCCTCCGACGTCCACAAGTGGCAACCGTCGGCGGACGGAAAATCGTGGACGTGGCTTCGCGGCGTCAACGGGTTCGGCGTGGGCACGCTGCAGACGGCGCGCTTCCCGGACGGCTCGTCGGCGACGGATCTCCTCGTCGGTGTGCACGCCTTCGAGGCCAATCGAAGCGGCTCGCTCGTGGCACTGACGCACGAGAACGACGCCGTGGCGATCCGCGATCCGGTCGGTGCACCCGGCGAGCAGGTGTTGATCGACGGCGACGTCAGGAAAATCATGACCGTGAGCGATCAAGGCCAGGTCGCGTACGCCAAAGGCTACGTGAACCGCGGCCTCAGTGACCTCGCGGTCTCGAGCTTGAGCGGCGCGCGCTCCTGCGTGCTCGAGGCAAGCCCCGTAGCTCTACTGAGCTCCGTCTACTTCTCGCCGCAGGCGGACACTTTGATATGGGCCCGCTCGACCGCCGACGGCTTCGACGCATTTCACTCGAGTCTCTCCGACTGCAGCACCGCCACCGTTGCGTCAGGCGTCGTGATGCTGGCGTGGATGGGCGCCGAACACGTGGTCTTCATCGACGACTTCGATCAGGATCGCAGCACGGGCTCGCTCCGCTTCAGCAGCGTCGGCCGCGGCGGCAAGCTCCGGGCGGACCCGCCGACCCTGATTGCCGAACACGCCGGCCCGATCGCGACCGTCGGGCCCGGCCTGCTCCTCTACGTGCAGCAGTCGGGAACCGAAGACGACGGCGCGTACGTCCGCGCGCTCCCGAACTAGGCGGCGCGGCGTTCTGAGCGCGGGGTGACGACGAGCGAAAGACGCTCGGTGCCGCGCGCGACGTCGAGGGTCAGTGGGGCGCCGTCGCCGAGCACCATCGTGCGCACGACATCGTCGACACTCGCGACGACCACGCCGTTGGCCCGAAGCAGCAGATCCTTCGGTTTCAGCCCCGCTCGGGCCGCCGGCTCGCCCGGCGCGAGCTCGAGCACGGTGACGGCCCGGCCTTGACCGAGCGCCGTGGCGCGAGCGAGCGACAGCTCGACGCCGCGCGCCGCCACGCCGAGCACCGGTCGCTCGATCCGACCGCGCTGGAGCAGCCGCGCGACGACCCAGCTCACCGTGTGCGCCGGGATGGCAAAACCGATGCCGCGCGCCCGCGGCACCATGGCCGTCGTGATACCGACGGCGACGCCCGTCGCGTCGAGGAGAGGGCCGCCCGAGCTCCCCGGGTTGATGGCGGCGTCGGTCTGAACCAACCCCTCGAGCGCGCGACCGCGCACACCCGGCAAGGTTCGATCGAGCGCGCTCACCACGCCCAGGCTCACCGAACGGTCGAAGCGCAACGGGTTGCCGATGGCGAGCACGAGCTGCCCCACGCGCACGCGGCGATCCTCCAGCAGCGGCAGGCTGGCGAGACCCTGGTTGCCGATGCCGAGCACCGCGAGGTCGCTCGCCGGGTCGTCGCCGACGAGCTCGGCGGGGACGCGCTCGCCGGGAGCGACCTCGACTTCGAGCCGCTTCACGCCGCGCACGACGTGCGAGTTCGTCGCGACGTATCCGTCCGCAGCGATGACGATGCCGCTCCCCTGGCCGAAGCGGTGCTCGACGGAGACCACGCTCGGCGAGGTCGTGCGCACCACGCCTTCGATCGCCTCCGATAGATCCTGGAGCGCGGTCACCGGGCCTCCGGCAAGAGCTCGAGCGTGCGCTCCTCGCCGGCACGGAGCACCTCGACGGCGAGCGGCACGCCGATCGCGCCTTCGCCGAGCGCGCTCATCAGGTCGTCCACGCGCGCGGTCGAACGGCCCGCCGCGCCGAGGATCACGTCGCCGAGCAGCAGGCCACCGCGCTCGGCCGGGCTTCCCTCGATCACCGAGGTGACGAGCAAGGCGCGCTCCTGCTTCCGTTTCTCGCTGACACCCCGTGGCAACTCCACGCGCTCGAGCCCGACTCCGACGCGCGCACGGCGCACCCGCCCGTGCTCGACGATCGCGTCCACCACCTTCGCCACCGCGGACGGCGGCAGCGCGACCAGTGCCCCGCGCGAGATCCCCGCATTGTTCAGGCCGACGAGCGCGCCCGATGCGTCCACGAGCACGCTCCCGGAGTGACCCGGCGCCGGCTGGATGTCGCTCGCCACGTAGCGGTCGACCTCCTGCCCGCCCGGTAGTCGAAAGGGGCCGCCGAGGCGGCTGACGATGCCGAGACGGGCGCGAAGCCCACGCGCCGGGCGCGACAGAGCAAGGACGATCTCACCGACACGGAGCGCAGCAACGTCGGCCCGATTCGGCACCGGGAGCGCCGACCCCTCCACGCGGAGCACTGCGAGATCGCTCGCCGGATCGCTGCCGAGCAGGGTCACGGCGCGGCGGGCACCCTCCACCTCGAGCTCGATCGCTTCGCTGCGATCGAGCGCGTGCGCCGCCGTCACCACGAGATCACCCGACCAGGCGATGCCGGTCGACCCGTCGGGCCGCCCCGAAAACACGGTCAGTACGTTCTTTTCCGCCGATTGAACGGCGTCTCCGAGGCTCCGAGACCATGAAAGTGCGTTGCTCATGTTTTCTCCTTGGTGCAAACGTTCAGCGGTCCTTGCTCGCGGCTCTCAACCGCGAACCTTCCTGAACGTTGCGTCCGGCCGAGGTCACCCGAAACTCGCCGATCGGTTCGCGCGCCCTACCCGATCGGCGAGGCGCCTCCCCTTTACAGCGGCCGAGCGCGACTTACGTTGTGCGTTCGATGCTCGCCCTCGTCTTTGCCGCGGCCGTCCTGGCCGATTCGGCATTGGTGCGGAGCGGTCTCGTCACGTTGCTCTCGGCGGCGCCGGAGCTCCGCGTGACGCAGGCGGTCTCGTCGGCGGATGCCGTCGCCCTCGGTGCCGAGGCGCTCGACGTCGTGGTTCACGATGTACCGGACGATCTCCCGGTGGAGGAGGCGCTCGCCCGCACGCCGCCCAACGTGCCGGTTCTTGCACTCGTCGGTGATGCGACGCGCGCCCGCGAGCTCCTCGGTGCGGGCGCCCACGGTGTCGTCCATCGCGACGCACCGAGCGCCGAGCTCACCGCCGCATCCGTCGCCGTGGCGAGCGGTCTCGCCGCGCTCGATCTCGACACCCTGCGCGCCGTCCTCGCGCGCGGCGCACCACGTGACGTGGGGCTCCTGAGCACGCGCGAGCGCCAGGTGCTCGACCTGGTCGCCGACGGCCTCTCGAACAAGCTCATCGCCGAAAAGCTCGGCATGAGTGAGCACACCGCGAAATTTCACGTGCGATCCCTGCTCGACAAGCTCGGCGCCGACACGCGAACGGAAGCCGTCGCCCAGGCGGTGCGGCGCGGCCTGCTCGCGCTCTAGGGATCGCCGGGCTCAGCCCCACAGTGACCGTTCGTGCAGCGGGTGCTCGGTATCCCGCACATGACGGGGCACCCTGCGGTATCGCACGCGTCGAGCGGGCTCACGTCGCAGCCCGCGGGCTTCGGATCGCCGACCGGAACGATGCATTCGTTGTGCTCGAGCGTTTCCTTCGACGCCGAAAGAGGGCAGTCGCAGCAGGCGCCGCGTGTGCTCTCGTGGTCGATGGCGAGCACGCAGTCGTCGTCGGTGACGCAAGGCCCGTTGTCCGTGACGAGCGTGCAGGTGCCTCGGATGCAGACCGCACCATGCACCACCTCGCACCTTGGATCGGCGGCGGGACACAACAGGCATCCGGTGCTGCAGGATTCCGGCACCGGATCCGTCATCAGATCCGTCGTCGCGCACGGCTCGGTCGCGACCCATTCACCGTTGAGCGCGACTCCACACTGACGGGAGCAGCATCCGGTCGACGAGAACGTCGACGCGACGACGCAGTCGGCGTCCACGGAGCAACTCGTCGCGGGCGAGGCCCCCGCCGCACCGGAGCTTCCGCCATCGCCGGAGCTCCCGGCGTCGCCGGCGCTTCCGCCTGCGCCCGACTTTCCACCGTTGCCCGCGCCAGACATCGCGCCGGTGCCGGCTCCCGACGCACCCCCCGTACCCGCTCCTGCCGACCCGCCCACACCGGACCCCGAGCTCCCGCCGGATCCCGATCTCCCCGCGTCCCCACCGCCCGTCCCGGAGCCCGCAGTCCCGCCGGTTCCAGCGCCCGCGGCTGCGCTACCACCCTGTCCCGCCGACGCGCCGGTTCCCGTCGACGCGTGGTCACTTGCTCCCGAACAGGCGAGAACGATGGTCGGAAGCGCGATCAGAAGGCCGCACGAGCTCGCGAAACGAAGGACCATGACCCCATGTTCACGCAACCGGCGTGCCAGGACCACGAGCGCGCGACGGAAACTCGAACCTATCGTTTTTCAAGGGTTTTCGGCTTGATACCCCGCCTGGCTGGGCGTGCGGAATGGCACAGATTGGCGCCCGCGACGGCCGCAATGTGGGTCACCCCACGTCGGTCGTTACGCCTCGAGGGGTTTGTCGATTAGAACGCCGAGCGTGTCGCGCCATCTCGTGAAGCACCTGGTCTGGCTCCTGTTCGTCTCGTTGCTGGTCGGCTGCGGTTCGCCCGGGGCGGCGCCAGCGACGAAGACGACGCAGCCGCCGTCGAGTGAAAAGCAGGTGCTTCGGCTGGGCTCGACGCCGTGGGTGCCGTTCACGGGCGAGGAGGGGCAACCACGCGTCGCCTCGTACCTCGTCGAGCGCGCGCTCGAGCGCGCCGGCTACCAAGCGCGAACGACCATCGTCCCGGACGGCGCGCTCACCCCGGCCCTCGAGGAAGGACGGCTCGACGGATCGGCTGCGCTTTGGCGGAGCGAGGATCGCGAGAAGTACCTCCTCTACTCGAAAGCCTATCTCGAAAACCGATTGCTGTTGGTCGGACGCAAGGGAAGCAACGTTTCGGCCACGTCGTTCGCCGCGCTGCAGGGCAAGCGCATCGCGATCGTCGAGGGCTACGCCTACGGGCCGGAGCTCGAATCCGCCAAAGAACCACGGTTCGTGCGCGTGAAAAGCTCACAGGAGAACCTGCGCGCGCTGTTCGCGGGCACGGTGGACTATTGCCTGCTCGACGCGCTACTCGTCGAAGTCCTGTTCGAGCAGCGCCCGCAGGAAGCGTCCGAGCGGCTCGAGATCGGCAAGACGCCGCTCATCACGCGCACCCTACATTTCGCAGTCCAAAAGAGCCTTCCCAACGCCGCACGCATCATCGACGACTTCAACCGAGTGGTCGAAGAGATGGTGAAGGACGGCACCTACCACCTCGCTCTGCAGGTGACCTGGCTCAACGCCGACGTCGACGGCGACGGACAAACCGAGCTCGTGCCTCAGGGCTCGCTGGTCGGCGCGGCACCGCCCAAGCGCAGCTACACACTGTTCGCGGTGTCTCCGGAAGTCTCGACTTCGTCGAATCCACCGTCGTTCGTGCGTGTCGAAGAGCAGACGCGTTACTACGTCAACGGCCACGCGTACGGCTCGTGGGAGGAGATCCCCGACTCGCTGAAGCTGCAGCCCGGTGCGAACCAGGTCGGTGCCGGGCACCCGCAGGTCAAGCTGATCGAGTGGTGAGGATCTCCGGAGGGCAGGCATGCCTTTCTCGGGGTTTTCGCAACGCACGCTCGCCTTTCTCGACGAGCTCTCGCGGAACGACGATCGAGCTTGGTTCGAAGCGCACGCCGAGGAGTGCGAGACGGACGTGGTCGGCCCGGCGAAGGAACTCGTGGCAGCGCTCGGCCCGCGTCTGCGGGAGCTCGATCCGAAAATTCAGGCCATCCCGCGGGTGCGGGGCTCGATCAAAGCGTTCGAGCGGCGCCAGCGCTTTCCGAACGCTCGAATGCCCCTCTACAAGCCCTACCTCGACCTCTGGTTCTGGGCCGGCCAGCGGCGCGCCTGGGACAACTCCGGCTTCTTCCTGCGACTGACCCCGACTCGGTTGATCCTCGCCGCGGGCATGGTCGAGTTTCAGAAGGAGACGCTCGGGCGCTACCGAGAGCACGTGCTCGACGAGGAACGAGGCACGGCGCTCGCAGCGATCGTCGGCGACCTACGGGCAAACGGTTACGTCGTCGTGGGTGAAAGCTACAAGAGGACTCCGCGCGGGGTGCCGGCCGATCACCCGCGCGCGGCGCTCACGAAGCATGGAGGGCTCATCGCCACCCTCGACCGCGAGCATCCGCAGGAGCTCACGACGCCGGCGTTCGTGGACCATGCGTTCGGCCACTTTTCGCGGATGGCCGGGCTCCACGCCTGGCTTGTCGAGCTGCGCCGCTGAGCGCGCGTCCTACGGATCGAGGCAGCCCTCGAACGCCTCTTCGCACTCCGCCTGGCTCCCGAAAGCGTCCTCACAGTTCGAGCCGGTGCAGCTTTGGCCGTTGTAGGAGACGCAGTCCGAGCCGTTCCAGAACCAGCCGAGGGAGCGAGAGCCCATGCCCTGGGCGTGCGCGTCCATCGCATCGCAGTTCGGCTCGCAGGACGCGATGCTAGTGCAACCGTTTCGACAATCGCTGCACGACGCCGAGCAGCAGGCGACACCCATCGGACAGAGCTCGCGGCCGCAATGAACCCGCGCACAGGTTTCGGCGAGACAACCCTGACCGCTCGGCGCGCACGTCCCGCAGCTCGGGTTGCAACAATACTCGCCCACGTCGCAGTACTTCCCGCCACAGGTGACCTGCGTCCCGGTAGCGCCCGCCATACCGCCCGATGAAAGGCCCGCAGCGCCCGCACTGCCCGCCGCCCCAGCCGCTCCTGCACCACCCAGGCCACTCGACCCCGCACTCGCCCCGGCGTCTCCCCCCACGCCGGCGCCCGCACCCGCCATTTCACCGCCAGCGCCGCCCGCGACGCCTCCGGCGCCCGAGCTCGAAGCGCCCGCTCCACCGCTCATGGCACCTGCGCCGCCCGTTCCACCGGCACCGCTCATGGCACCCACGCCGCCCGTCCCTTGTCCGGCCGCACCCGTCGTACCCGCGCGGGCATCGCCATCGTCCAGCGCGCCCTTCGGCGCGTTGGAACAGCTCGTCACGATGCCGACGAGCGACAACGAGAGCACACAAAGGGAGAAGCGAAGCACGAGCGAGGGACGGCGGTTCATCCGAACTTTCGCCTCGGACCACGTGCCCGGGGCGACGAAAGAACGGCGCAGGCTGCCGCTTTCGCTGCGGCAAGACAAGCGTCAACGACCGCACGCGGCTCACGCATCCCGCACGCGCGCGGTCCTGCGGGTGTTTCGTCCCGCTTTGGGCCGCAATTCTCAAATCTGAGGGGCGGACTTCTTCGCCCGCGCAAGCCCGATCGTCACCTATAGGGGTTTCGGCGGCGGAGGGGATCGTCCACACGGTTGGGCGCGGGCTTGGACGGAGAACGCGGCACCGGGACGGGCTTCACGGAGCTCGCGGTGGGGACGGGGCGCTCAACAGCAGGCGTGACCGAATTCGCCGCTGGCGCTTCGTCCAACGTGGCCAACGTGCTCGACGAGGGACCGACGGCACGCGGCGTGGTCGGGTCGGCTCCGAGCAACGGCGCGCTGGCCTTGGCGGCACTCGACGGTGTGGGCACGGCGTCGACGCGTGGAGACTCGGAGCGTAGGACGAACGCGAGCGCGATGCCTCCCGCGGTCACACCCGCGAGAACGAGCCCGAGGCTCCGGCGCGTGCGGCGACTCTCGAAAAGGGCGCGCGAGTCTTCGAGCAGCGACCGCCATCGCGCGACGAGGACTCGTCGTCGGTCCGCGGCGCCCGTCGGCGCCAAAGGCGGTGGAGCCTTCGGCGGAGTTGGAGAGACGAGCGTCGATCGAGGCGGCTCGTTGGTGGGAGCTCTCCGCGTCGGTGGGAGGAGCCTTGGCGTCGGGGAAGGGCCGGCGAAAGCCGCTGTTGCCGCGAAGGGCAGTGGATCGATGGCGGCGGGGCGCGTGAGCTCATGGAGCAGGGTTCGACGACGTTCGAGATCGGGACCGAGCAGATCGGTGACCGCGTCGGCGACGGCGGCATGCGTCGCCACCCACCCGCATTCGCGATCGAGACGCTCGAGGGCGGACGCCATCTCGCGCGCTGACTGAAAGCGCTCGCCCGGCTCGCGTGCGCACGCCCGCATGACGAGGGACTGAACGGCGGGAGCCACGGCCACGTGCCGGTCGAGTGGGGGCACGCCTTCCTCGGTGATGGCGCGGACGACCTGCGCTTCACTCTCGTCAGACCACGGCTCGGAGCCGGTGAGAGCGCTCCAGACGCAGACGCCGAGTGCGTAGATGTCGAGCGCCGGCCCCACGGGTTCGCGGCGCAGGTACTCCGGCGGGAAATAGTGGAGCTTGCCGACGAAATAGCCGTGCGCGGTGTGCACGGCGCCGAGCGTGCTCTTCGCCACGCCGAAATCGGCGACCCGCGTCACGCCGTCCCTCACGCCGACCAGCAGGTTTTGCAGCGTGACGTCGCGGTGCAAGATGTCGAGCTTGCGCCCGTCCGTGTCGCGCGCCCCGTGAACGGCCTCGAGCCCGGCCAGTGCGTCGAGCGCGATCCGCAAGACCACCGGCACCGGCAAACGCACCTTCCTGTCGTTCGACCGGTCCACCAGATCATCGAGCGAGCCCCCTTCGACGTAGTCGAGCACGATGAACGGTCCCGCCGCGTCGCGTCCGACGTGATGCGTTCCAACGATGTTCGAGTGGTGAAGGCGCGCCGCAACACGCGCCTCGGCAAGGAATCGCTCCAACGCCTCACCGCGTCCGAGCAGCTCCAGGTTGAGCCGCTTCAGCACCACGAGGCGCTCGAACCCTCCCGGACCGAGCGCTCGCGCGAGGAACGCCGTCGCCATCCCGCCCTGACCGAGCGCAAACAGTGTTTCCAGATCGGTCGTACCGAAATTCGCAGCGAACGGCGGCGCCGGTGCGGTCACGACCCATCCCACTCGACCCAAAGGAGACCGACGGTCGCGGTGATGGCTGCGGCGAGCAATGTTCCGGCGAGCAACGCATCCGTGCGGCGAGCACTGTCGGCCACTGCTTCAGTTTCCGCGGGAGTGCCCGGCAGGGCGTTGCGCCCGCGCAGGGCGTCGATACCCGACCACACCGTCACGCCGGCAAGCCCGGCGGTCAGCACCGTCCCCGCGTAGAACGCAACGCGCGGCGTGGAGCGATCGCGCGGCGGCCCCGGCTGGTGCGCGACGGGCGCCATGGACATCGAGCGCGCGGGCGCGCTCGGCATCGCGCGCGGCGGAGCGGGAGTGACCGTCAGCATCACGCGTTGTTCCGAACCGCCCTTCGCTTCGATGCGCCGCTCGCTCGGGGCGCCGCCAGGCGCCCTGACGACGATCACGTGCGGGCCGGCGTTGACGACGACGCGACCCGGCTCGCGCGGCTCTCCGTCGAGCTCGAGCGCACAGGGCTCCGAGCACTCGAGCGTGAGCCACGCGACGCGGCTCGTCGCTTCACCGAGCATGCGACGGGCGCGAGTGACGAGCAGCACGGGCCGCCCGTCGTGCTCGAGCACTCGTTCGGCGACGGTAACGGCAAGGGCCGGGTCGTTCGCGCGTTCTGCGGCAGTGAGGGCATTCAGCAGCGCATCGTTGCTCGGCGCGAGCGCGTCCGCCTCGAGGAAATGCTTCGCCGCGCGGGCGTGATCGTGCTCGTCGAACGCCGCGACCGCCGCGTCGTAGGCCGCCGCCGCGCGCTCTCGTTCGAAGCCGGACTCGGCGCGCGCGACCGCCGTCGTGAGCGCGAGCGCGACGATCGGCAAGAAGAACGCAGACCACGCCATCGCGCGATTTTACGTCCGATATCACCTCGGTGTTATGCCGCAATTTGCAACGCGCGAGGTCGACACGCTCATCCGTCGACGCGCGTTCGACGAGACACGTCGCGACATGCCACGCGGCAACTTGCCACGCGGTCGATGCTCGTGTTCGGCGCTACATCTCGCGCATGAGGAGCCATCGCCTTCGATCGGTCGACGCTCTCTCTCTCTTGCTCTTCGCGGTGCTCACGCACTGCACGTGGGTCATGGGCGATCTGCCCGATCCGATCGAAGGAGCGCCGTCGGTCGGATCGGCGGGCAACGGCGTGCGGACCGGCGAAGCAGGTGACGGCGCGGGCAACGGCGAGGGTGCGCTCGGTGGTCACTCGGCGCAGGGCGGTGGCACTCATCTCGACGCTGGGCGTGGCGGCGTGACGGGCGACGGCGGGAGCGTTGGGGGAAGCGCGATCGACGGTGGCGTTTCGGGCGGCGGGCTCGGAAGCGGCGCTCGTGGCGACTCGAGCGGAGCAGGTGGGGACACGACCGCGACCGGTGGCTCGGGCGGCGACCAGGTAGCCGGCGGAACGGGGGGATTGGGCGGAATCGGCGGAGGCGGCGGCGCGACGAATGGCGGTTCCGGCGCAACCGGTGGCTCGGGCGGAATCGGCGGCGCGACGAACGGCGGCTCCGGCGCGTCCGGCGGTTCCACCGGCGGCAGCGAGTCGACGGGCGGTACGTCAGGCACGGGCGGCACGACAGGAGGATCGGACGCCATGGGCGGCACCTCCGCGAGCGGAGGATCGGGCGCCACGCAGGCGACCGGCGGCGCCGGTGGATCGGGCGCGATCGGCGGAATTGGCGGAGCGACGGGCGGAAGCGGCGGTGGCGGAGGAGTGGGCGGAGCGCCGGTGGACTGTGATCTCGACAACGACGGATACGAAGGCACCGTTGGTTCCTGCAGCGGCGACGACTGCGATGACGGTGATCGAAACGCCCATCCCGGCCAGACGAGTGCCTTCACGTCGCCCCGCGCCTCGGGCGGCTACGACTACGATTGCAACGGCGTCGAGCAGCCGATCGATGCACCGACAATTGACTGCTCGCTCCTCACGCTCGGAAATTGCAGCGGCGAAGGCTTTTCGGGAACGGTCCCGGCATGTGGCGAGAGCGGCTCCTGGGGGCGCTGCCAATCGACCGTGCCGCCACTGCCGCTCGTCTGCACGGCCGCGGCGCAGGGCGACCGCCGCACCGCCTGCCGTTGAAGCGGGCGCGAGAGCCCTCGGTCGGGTGCATTTGATCGCGCGGTGACCGAAACACCGCGCATCCGACGACAGAGTCCGGGTGCCTCTCTCATCCGTGACCGCGCGCGTCATCGCACTCTTTTCGGCTCTCTCGTTGCTTGGCGGGTGCACCGCCGCCAACGACGGCGCGGGCGCTGCCGGTCAGGGTGGTGCGGCCGGGACGGCGGCCGCTGCTGGTTTGGGCGGGCGGAGCGACGGGGGCGCCGGCGCTTCGTTCGGGGGACAGCCGGCTGCGGGCGGTACAGCGGGGGGATCCGTGGGCGGCGGCGGCGGCGCCGGTACGGCGGGCGCAGCGGGTGCGAGCAACGGTGGGGAGACGGGTGGTGCAGGCAGCCCAGCGGCTGGCTCCCCCACCTCGGGCGGCACGGGGTCGGGAGGTGCTGGGGGCGCAGGTGAGAGCGGTGCGGGTACGAGCGGAGCGGCCGGCCAGAGCGGCGGCATGGGTGGCGTCGCCGGCTCCGCGGGTGGCGGAGGCGCCGGAGCGGGCACCGCCGGCATGAACGGTGACCCCTGCAGCGCCGTGCACGTCGGCGCCGGCGACATGTACACCTGCGCGCTCACCGGTGACGGCAGCGTGTACTGCTGGGGCAGCAACGCGGAGGGAGCGGTCGGCAATGGCGCCGCGAGCCGCCAGCTGACACCTTTTCTGGTGACGGCGGCGGGCAACGACAACGTCGATCTCCTCGTCGGCCACCACGTGACGTGCGTGAAGAAGACGAGCGGCGCCTTCTCGTGCTGGGGCACCTTCGACGATGGGACCGGCTTCATGAACGTGCGCGACCCGCGTGTGTTCGACGTGTTCGGCGACGACGTGCGCGATCTCGTCGTCGACACCAGCGCCTGCGCGATTCGAAAGTCGGACGGCAGCGTCGCCTGTTGGGGCTACGAGAACACGACGGCGACGACCATCGCCGGCTTCGGTAACGACGCCACGCAGATCGCGCTCGAGTTCAACACGGTGTGCGTGGTGAAGGCCGGCGGCAGCGTGATGTGCCGCACCGACACGGCAGCGCCCCGCACCGTGAGCGGGGTATCGGACGCCGTCGCCGTCGGGCTACGCCGCGATCACGACGGCCTCGGCGAGCCGGAGGACGTGATGGCTGCCGGCGCCGACGGACGTGCGTACTACGCCCACAACGGCGCCGCCTTCCAACCGATGAACCTGGCCGGACAGAAAGCGGTGCTGTTCAATGCCCAGCACCACCTGATCGGGGCCATCTCCGACACCGGCGGTGTCATGCTCTGGCATTCGGCGATCTGCGGTGGCTTCGGTGACAACAACCCGCCGGACGACAACGGCAGCACCGCCGGCGACCGCCGCAACTACACCCAGAACGCGCCCGCCATCCCGACCGGGTTCTCGTCCGGCGCGACGCGCGAGCTCGCGCTCGGCCACGAGCACGCGTGTGTGATCCGCGCGGAAGATTCGTCGGTCTACTGCTGGGGGCGCAACGTGGAAGGGCAGATCGGCAACGGGACCCGCGCGACCGAGTGCGAGGTCGGCGCCGGCAGCCACAATCCAGGACCCGACGGCAACCAGATGACGCCCTACAAGGTCACGCTCTGCCAGTGAGTCGCGTCGCGTTCGGCGCAACCGGACCTCGAACGCCGCGTTCGTTGCTCGCCTAGAACGACTCGCAGGCGAAGGTCACCTCGACCAAGCAGTCGATGTCGTACCAGCCTTCAGAGCCGCCGAGATCGATCGCCCCGCAGTCTCGCTCCGGGGAGCTCCCGCTCGGCTGCACCGGGTACCAGTTGTTGTAGAGCCCGTTCTGGGCCGATCCCGTATCGTCACCGAGCCAGAAGAGCTGACCGTCGAGCCACCGCCACTCGCCCTCCACGGCGGTGTCGGAGGCCCCGATCCAGATGCCCTGGCGCGGCGGACTATCGACGATGGTGTCGTGGATCCAGTTGCTCTCGGCAAGGTCGTCGACGCGCGCGAGCTGCATGCCGATCGAGGCGCAGGCGTCGCGCGCCGCGGGCCAGGTGAGGTCCTCGTCGCAAAGAGCGTAGTCGTGGCCGTTGAACGTGTCGGTCACGCAACTGCCGAGGCTCGAGGCTCCGGCGAAGCCGCCCCCGCCGCTGCTGCCGCCGATGCCGCCCGCGCCCCCGCCGGCCGCACCACTCGTGCCACCGGAACCGCCCGCTCCGCTCGCGCCCCCGCCGCCCGCGCCACTCGTCCCGCCGGAACCGCCCGCGCCACTCGTACCAGCGCCACTGCTCCCGGCCTGACCACCACTCGCACCCCCGGACCCTCCGTTGCCGCCGCTTGCGCCGCCACTCCCACCGTTACCGCCGCCTGCGCCGCCGTTGCCACCGCTTGCACCGCCGCTCCCGCCACTGGCGCCGCCGCTACCGCCACTTGCGCCACCGCTCCCGCCGCTTGCACCGCCGCTCCCGCCCGACGCGCCGCCAGTCGACGATCCGGCGGCGCCTCCGACGGTGCTCGAACCCGCACTGCCACCCACCGACGAGCTTCCGCTCGTTCCGCCGAGCGCGCTGCCGCCGGTCGAGTCGCCCATTCCCGCCTCACCCGCACCGTTCGGGTCGCTACCACCCGCACCCCCCGAGGAGCCGCCGGAGCCTGGTCCGTTGGCGGAAGCCGCCACACCCAGGTCCGCTATCTGGTCGTAGCCCACCCGACATCCCCCGACGATCGCCCACGCGACACCACCGCAAAAGAGCAAGACGTTGCCGCGGTGCATGACCACTAAAGATACCCTTTACCCGGTCCCTTGACCAATCGCGTCGACGCTACCTCGCGCACCTTTGTGGATCCGCCCATCTCGTGGTGAGTGGCGGCCGCGGGCGTTGCTTCTCAGTCGGTCAGCCCGAAAGCGCGTAAAACGCCATGTCGTCGACCCAAATCTGCACGGTTTGGCCGGGGCCGGTGAAAAACTGAATGCCGTAGAGGGCGCTCGGATCCACGGCGTAGAACGACGGTTCGCCGCCGCCGTCGCCCTGAAAAACGTCGAACGGCAGGTAGACCTTGTTCCACTCGGTCGTGAACTCGAGCCTCACCTGGGGGTGGTGGCCACAGACGGTGCAGTTCGGGGCAAGGCTCCGCGCCTCCTGCAGGATGACGTCGACGCGCGTTGCGCTGCCTGTGTCGACGCGGGCCCAGAACGTCACGCCCGCCTGCATGCTGGCGTCGTAAAGCGCGCTCTGATCGTCGGTGAACGCCGCGCCGAAGCCGGCACCCCAGACGCTGAAGTCCTGCCAGGTGACGTTGGCCGCGCGAGCACTGGTGGGGTTCTCGGCGATCGTCGGGGTCACCATCGCGGGGATGAACGAGTCAGAAGGACCCGGGCTCTGCATCCCCAAGGCACTGCCGTCATTGTAGGAGTACCAGTAGCCAATCTGACCGCTCAGGGCGATCTGGTGATTGCCGTCCTCGAAGTCGTCGATCAAGTGCTCCACGATGGTTCCTGATCCGGCGGAGCCCGCGCTGCCCGCGCTGCCCGCCACGCCACCAGCGCCGGAGCTGCCCGACACGCCAGCGCCGCCCGTCGCGCCCGCCGAGCCCGCCGTGCTTCCGCCGGCCCCAGCGCGCCCTCCGGCGCCCGACGCCCCGCCTCCAACACCGCCCTTTCCCCCACCCACACCGGCGGTCCCCGCTCCGTTCTCGCCACCCGTCGCGCTCTCCCCGCCCTCGCCGGCGCCGCCCGCATCGCCGCCGTCACCGAGATGACCGCCGCCCGTTCCCCCCGCGCGTGTACCAGCGTCGCCGAGCGTTCCGCCCATCGGTCCACCGGCGACCGTGCCGCCCGCCCCGCCAGCGACACCACCGGCACCCGTCAAGAGCTCGGCGTCATAGACACTACACGAAGCGAACGAGCACGCCGCGAGCGCCACTAGCCGACGCACTCCAGAGGGCAGACCCGCACGGTGCTGGTGAGACGAGGCCAAGCGCAACCGTCAATTCTACTCCTCCTTCCACCGGGCCGCCCAGCCCGCGGCTTCTGCCGGTTCTTCCGGCCAACATCCACGCTGCGCAGATATGAGAAGGACGGCGCTGCGGCTCACACTCGATTGATTTCGTAACGCGACGACGTCTTTTTTTCTTCGAATGCGATCATCGCAGTCCCCCTTTTGCGTTTTGCGCGACGACGAATTTTTCCTCGATGCGCTCGATCGATTTCGTAACGCGACGTGCATTTTTTCCCGCCGGCGCTCACGCGATCACTCCAGGGCATGATGATTGTGTAACGCAACGTCGCAAATTTTCTGCGCGCGGCTCTTTTTGATCGATCGCCGGAACCTTTGCTCGTTCTCTGCATCACTCTACGCACCTCGTAGTGCGCTCGATGCGAGAGCACTCTCGGGAGTGAACAGCGTCGACCCCAAATGCGAACGAACTTTTCTTATTGCTCTTTCGAAGTCTCGTCAGCATGCTGCCGACTCGTCGGTAGCAGTACCTGCACTGGTTCATGCCTTACCGCGCCGGGGCGTCGCTCTCTGCACCAGCCCCTCGCGTGCGCTGATCCCCTCTTCTCGATCACCTGACTTGGCGCGCGACGTTACGTCGTATCGCCGATTCCCACCGACAACCCGGAGAAGCGAATCATGAAGGCAACAACCCTGTTGACAGGCGTTGCGCTCGGCGCGGCCGCGCTCGCCCTGGGCGGCGGAGCAGGCGCCCAGATGCGTGACATCAAGGAAAAAATGACGCTGCCGCAGGCCAATGCAGCCGACGGCATACGCAAAAATCTGCCCGAACAGGTCGGCGCCGGCCGCGGCAACCTCAACACCATCGGCTCGTCGATCTACATCATCAACCGTGACCCGGCGCGATCCATCCGCCGCGGCCGCCAGCTGTTCCAGCGAAAGTTCTTGGACACCCAGGGCTTCAGCGGTCGCGATCGCTCGGGCAACATCCACACCGATCCGTCGATCGGCGCGGGCGTGGTCGACTCGTGCGCCGGCTGCCACGGCAGGCCGCGCGGTTCGGCCGGCTTCGGCGGTGACGTGTTCACGCGACCCGACAGTCGCGACGCCCCGCATCTGTTCGGCCTCGGTTTGCAGGAACAATTGGGTGACGAGATCACGAAGAAGCTTCGTGCCATTCGCTCGAGCCTCGCGATCGGCCAAACCGCGCAGCTCACCGTTCAGATGGGCGGCGGAGCCACCATCAACTACGGCAGCATCACGCGCACCGGCGCCACGACCTTCAACACGGCCAACGTGGTCGGCGTGAACCCGGACCTTCGCGTGCGACCCTTCTTCGCGCAAGGCGGCACGATTTCCATCCGTGAATTCCTGGTCGGCGCGTTCAACGCGGAAATGGGTATCCAGGGTTTCGACCAGGATCTTCAGAACGCCGCCGTCAACAATCAGAGCGTCACCACGCCCTCCGGCATGGTGCTCAGCGGCAACATCGACGACATCGAGGCGCCCCCGGTCCCCAGCATCAACGAAGACGGCGACGGCGACGGCATCGCGAACGAGCTACCCACCGCCCTGATCGACCACGAAGAATTCTACCTGCTCCACTACTTCAAGCCGGCAACCGCGCCCGGCTCGGATCCGGATCAGATAGCGGAGGTCAACAACGGACGCGCGCTGTTCATGGGTGCGAACTGCGGCAGCTGTCACGTCCCGGACCTGACGATCGATCGCGATCGCCGCATCGCCGACGTGGAAACCACGTTCGACGCCGCTCAGGGCAACCCGTTCAACCGTCTGTTTGCAAGCGCCCAGCTGTTCGGCGCGATCGTGAACGACTTCGGAACACCCAACATCCGAACGTTCGAAAGCAATCCGGCCTTCGCGGATTCGGCGGCGGTCCCACCGCGTGCGTTCGTCGTCCGCAACATCTTCTCGGACTTCAAGCGTCACAACCTGGGTCCGAACTTCTTCGAACGGTTCCACGACAACCGCACGGCCCCGCAGCAGCTGTTCATGACCGAAGCCCTCTGGGGCGTCGGCACGTCGGCTCCCTACGGGCACGACGGTCGTACTCACAGCATCGAAGAAGTGATCCTGCGCCACGGCGGTGAAGCGCAAGCCTCGCGCGACGCCTTCGCGGCCATGACGCGCGCCAACAAGAACCAGGTCGTAGCGTTCCTGAACAGCTTGATCCTGTTCGGGCCCGACGACACGGCCTCGAACCTGGCGGGCGTCAACCCGAACCCGCCGGATCCGGACGGTGGCGGGCCGATCGTGAACCAGGGCTTCCCGCAGGCGGGCCACGGTGCGATCGCCCTCACCGTTCTCTTCAACAACTCGGCTGATCTCGAATGACGACCGCGCCACCCAGTCGCAAGAAACGACTGTTGTGGCTGGCAATCCCGGTTCTCGGGGCGGGCATCCTTTACGGGGTGCTCGCCTCGAGCCGAGCCAGCAACCAGGGCCCCCGGGCGCCCGCCGTGTCCGAGGCCACTCGACCGGAAAAGGGCGAGCCGAGTCGGATGAGCGAAGCGACGAAGCTCAGTGCAAAGAGCGGCGACACCGAAGCGATCGTGAGCGCGTACGCGGCCTGGGCGAAGGAACCCAGCGCGGTACCGGCGCGGAAGCTGCTTCTGGCGACACTGCTCAGCGAACAAGACATTGCGAGGAAGCTCAGCAGTCTGCTCGCGGCGGTGGAGGCCGATCCGACGCCACCGGAGCAGGATCCGCTCTGGGAGCACGTCGTCCAATCGCTCGCCAAGCTCTGGAAAGGCGACGCCGCCACCGGCGGCATGGATCTCGTCGTTTCCGAGAAGCGTCCCCGCGCGCGGCGCGCGTTGATTTCGTCCTTTGCCGCACTCGCCGGGTCACCCGCGCTCCTCGAGCTCAACGGGGCTCAGCGCCAGACGCTGACCGAAACGATGATTGACCTCGCCTGGCACGTCCCGGCGACGCAGCGTCACGAGGTCACCGAGGCCTTGCGCAAGCTCGGCGGCAACGACCTCGCGGACATCTATCAGGGTCGTGGGGTCACCGGTGCGGACGGCCACGTCCTCGAGAGCGAGGTGGCGTACAAGGCGGCGCTCGCCGACACGCAGGCCAAAGTCGCGGAAGGATCGAACTAGGATCTCTCAACGTGACGGCAGCGCGAGGCGGCCTAACGCGGCTGGCCCGCCGGACCGGCGGCGCCGAGCGTGAGTGCGGTCTCGCGCAGCTTGATTTCGACCCGCGGAGCCCCGCCCCAGCGAGTCGGCTGATACGTCGCGAGACCCTCGCGCACGAACGCCTCGTCCGGTACCTGAAAGATCACGACGCCGCTCACCGTCTGGTCGTGGTTCGCCCGCACGGGCGCGAGCGCCGGGCTGCATTCGGGCCCCGCCTTGGCGCTCCGCTCCGCGTCCAACACGACGCCGTCGCGTTCGAGCCGTACGTCTCTCGGCGTAACGAACAGTTGGTCGTACTTCGAGAAAACCTGCACGGTGACGCCGACGCGGAGCGGCCGATCCGGAGGTGCGCCGGCATCGGGCGCGGCGTCCGCGCAGCGCCGGACCGCGCTCACCTTGAACTTGTAAGCGGACGTTTCCACCCACTTGCCGACGTTCGGATCTTGACCGGGGAAAGGCGTTTCGGCCGCCTGCTGGCGCACGCCGAGCGACGACCCACCGTCGCTCGTGAGCGACGCCGGGGACGTCGCGCTCGACGGGGTGACCGGCGCGACCGCAGGCGCAGGATTCGGCGCTATTTCTGCTGGATTTGCTTCCGTGCGGCAGCCGCCCAAGCAGCAAGCCGACAGCACCGCACCGCTCGCGACAAGACAGATCCGTGTCATGGGCATCCTCTCTTCGCTGGTCCCGCGAACAACGTACTCAGTAGCACGAAATGCCGTCGAGTCCGAGCAGCGAAATGACGATCGACATCGACGACCAGACGTTCGGAGCAGCCGGTGCTAGAGAACGCGTGACGATGGATCTCGGTTCCACCATCACGCGCGCCATCGGCTGGCGCTGGACGCCGTGCGTCGCACCGCTCCTCGGGTCCATCGCGTTCGTGGTGTTTTGCATCGCCGTCGTGCCGGACGACATCGGCCCCCTGAACGGTCCCTCGCGGTCGTCGAGCGACCGTGGCGATAGCAATCCCGCAGCAGAGCCATCGCCGGACACCCCGCTCGTCGACCCGACCTCGACGAGCGCGGCTGCCTCGCCGCGCCGCCACCGCGACGCCCCGACGCCACGGGTGACGAGCAAGACCAGCGACACGATCCAGTCATTTTTCCGCACGCGGGAGGCGCTGCCGGTCGAGCCGGCGGATCCGGATCCCGGGGAGCCCGCGGCTCCGCCGCCTCCTCCGCCGCCCACGGCGACGATCTTCACGCTACCCGAGCCGCCACCCGCCGCGACTCCGCCGTCCGTCGTGACTCCGCCGTCCGAGCTCGCCGTTCCCAGCGCCGAGCAAGTGCCGGCTGCGCCCGAGCAAGCGCCGGCCGCGCCATAGCGCCACATGTCCCGCGCGGGCTGTGCGCGCCGGTGCAGATGATCCGCACGAGGTCAGCGGACGAGGAATATTGTCCCGTGCGGAAACTTTCACGGTGGCGCTGACTCATCTCGGAAAACGGCCAGCGATCGGCTTCGCGTGATGCGGGGCGGATCGCGCCATCAGCTCGAGAGAGAGACGAACCATGACTCATCGCTTCCATCGATCTCTGCGCGGGGGGACTGTCATCACCGAGCGACGTCAGCGCACGCGGTCGCCGTTCGCGCTGGCCCTGCTCGGCGCACTCACGTTCGTCGCCGGCGCCGCTGGATGCACCGGTGACGACGACGACGCACCTCCTCCGGGCACCGGCGGTACCAGCGGCAAGGGCGGTACTGGTGGCAAAGGCGGCTCGACGGGCGGCAAAGGCGGTACCGGAGGGAACGCAGGAAAAGGCGGAATGGCCGGCAAGGGCGGCAGCGCCGACGGCGGCGAAGGTGGCGAAGGCGGCACGCCTGGCACCGGTGGTGCGGGCGGCACCGGCGGCAAGGCAACACTGATCGACCCCACGGACTTCGACGGTCAGGAAGTGTTCCGCTACGACACGTTCGGCGACGAGCAGTTCTGGACGGGCACGCTCCGCATGCACGAGGCCATTCAAGCCGCGCTCGATCCGACGACGGCGCTATCGCTCGGCCTCAAGGTCGATGCTGCAGCGCTCCCCGACGGCATCCTCGAAACGGCCGACCTGACGGATCCCGCGACCACCGTCGCATTGATTGGCCTGGACGCGGTGCTCGGCGTGAAAGGGACCGTGAGCGACGACGGCGAGCTCCTGAGCGTCGGTATCACGTGCGCTCTTTGCCACTCGGACGTCGATGACTCGGTGATGCCCGGTATCGGCATGCGCGTCGACGGCGCCGCGAATCGCGACCTCGACCCTGGCGCGATCATCGCGCTTGCCCCCGGACTCGCCGGCATGACCGAGGCGCTCGAAGTCCTGAACGGCTGGGGTCCCGGTTATTACGACCCGCGATGGAACATGGATGGGATCAATAGTCCGGTATTGATTCCGCCCATCTACGGGCTCGACGGCGTCCCGGTGGAAACGTACACGGGCGATGGTCCGGTGTCGTATTGGAACAACTACGTCGCGACCACGCAGATGGGCGGACAGGGCCAGTTCTTCGATCCGCGCATCGACGTGACCGTCGTCTACGAACCGGATCTCGTCACCCCACGGCTCCCCGCGCTCTTCGATTACCAGATGACGCTCGAGCCACCGGAGGTCGACACCAGTCTGTTCGAGGACGCAGCTGCCGCGCGCGGGCAGGCGCTCTTCACGGGCAAGGCCACCTGCAGTGGCTGCCACAGTGGCGAGCGGCTCACCGACGCGGGCGGAAAGCTGCACGCGGCGGAGGAGACGGGCATGGATCCCGTCACTGCGGAACGCAGCGCGACCGGCATGTACCGCACGACACCGCTCCGCGCGCTCCTCGCGCACCCGCCGTACTTCCACGACGGCAGCGCCGCCTCGCTGGCGGCCGTCGTCACCCACTACGATACGACGCTCGCGCTCGCGCTCAGCGCCGAGGAACAAGCCGACTTGGTTCAGTACCTGTCCTCACTGTAGCGACGGCACGGTAACGACGTCGCGGACGAGAGCGTCTCGCGAGCAGGCCGAGCGCCACGAGCGGGACCGCCGGCTAGAGCAAATCTCATAACCAGCTTCGCTGGTTATGATGCGGGCTTCGCCCGCTGCGCTGCTTCGCAGCGCTGCTCTAGCTCTGTCCTCGGGGGCGTCCCGCCCCCGGAAAAATGGCTGCG
>Ga0315910_10000596_pt1 | contig 35603 bp, 41 predicted proteins | sample EdamamesoilMG_FD_204470 | JGI IMG/M metagenome (GOLD analysis project Ga0315910, IMG submission 204470) | Garden soil microbial communities collected in Santa Monica, California, United States - Edamame soil | ecosystem: Environmental > Terrestrial > Soil > Garden | place: USA: California...
CTGAAATCTTTACCTTAGAGGCATGGCTGAAAAAAAATTATTCCTGCTCGATGCATTTGCTCTCGTGTTCAGGGCTTATTATGCACTCATCCGCAATCCGCGAATTACTTCAAAAGGTAAAAACACAAATGCGCAGTTTGGATTTACCAACACATTGGTTGAACTATTAAATAAGCAAAAGCCGACACATATGGCTGTATGTTTTGATACATCGGCCCCTACAGAGCGGCATACTGATTTTGCTGATTATAAAGCCAACCGGCAGGAGACGCCTGAAGATATATCGGCCGCTGTTCCGGATATTAAAAGATTGATTGAAGCTTTCAACATACCGATAATAGCTATTGATGGATATGAAGCTGATGACGTAATTGGCACATTAAGCAAACAAGCGGAGAAAGCCGGGTATGATGTTTATATGGTTACACCTGATAAGGATTATGGCCAGTTAGTTTCAAAAAAAGTAAAAATATATAAGCCAGCTTACCAGGGGAATGATGTGGAGCTAATGGGACCCGAAGAAGTGTGTGCTAAATGGAATATTAAATCGGTTGACCAGGTAATAGATATGCTGGGAATGATGGGTGATGCGGTTGATAATATTCCCGGCATACCGGGTGTTGGAGAAAAAACAGCAGCTAAGTTTTTAGCAGAGTATGGATCGCTGGAAAATACTTTGAAGAATGCCGATAAGATAAAAGGTGCAATGGGTGAAAAAGTAAAGAAAGGAAAAGAGATGGCGATTCTTTCAAAAAAACTGGCAACTATCATTACCAATGTACCAGTGAAATTTCATGAAGAAGATTTTAAAGTGAAAGAGTGGAATAAAGAAGGCTTAAAAGAAGTATTTGCTGAACTGGAGTTTAAGACATTAGGCAAGCGATTACTTGGCGAAGATTTTTCTTTGGCTGCTGCTAACGGTGGAAATGATTTTATAAAAAAAGAACAACCCCAAGGCGTACAAACCGACTTGTTCGGAAATATAATTGAAGAGCCTAAGCAGACAATTGTAATTGAAAGGGATGATGAAGAGCAGGAAGGTTTAAAGATTGATAAAAACATTCATAACACGCCACACAAGTATGAAGCTGTAGTTACTGACGCTGAAATAAAAAAACTGGTAGCTCAACTAAAGAAGGAAGCTGAAATCTGTTTTGATACTGAAACTACTGGCATTGATGCAAACGAAGCAGAGCTGGTTGGATTGAGCTTTTCAATTAAGACCGGCGAAGCATATTATATTCCCTGCCCTGCCGATCAAAAGAAAACTAAGGAAATACTCTCCTATTTTGAACCACTGTTTGCAGATAAAAAGAAAACCTGGATCGGGCAAAATATAAAGTATGATATGCTCGTGTTGAAATGGTATGGTATTGAAATAGCCGGAAATCTTTTTGATACCATGCTTGCACACTATGTTATTGAACCAGATGGTAAAAGAGGAATGGATGATTTAAGTGCAAAATATTTGGGATATGAACCTATACATATTGAAGAGTTGATTGGCAAAAAAGGAAAAGGCCAGGGAAGTATGCGGGATGTTGCACTAGAGAAAATAAAAGAGTACGCAGCCGAAGATGCTGATATCACCCTGCAATTAAAAAATGTTTTTCTCCCGTTGCTAAAGAAAAAAGAAGTGGAGAAGGTTTTTTATGAAGTAGAAAACCCATTGGTGAAAGTGCTGGCTGATATGGAATATGAAGGGATAAAAATCGATGAAGAATTCTTGAATGATTATTCAAAAGAGTTAGAAAAGGATGCAAAGAAAAGTGAAGAAGCGGTTTACAAGCAGGCTGGTGTCCGTTTCAATCTTGCTTCACCAAAACAGTTAGGCGAAGTATTATTTGATAAATTAAAATTAGATCCTGCAGCCAAGAAAACAAAAACGGGTCAGTACCAGACAGGTGAAGATGTATTATTAAAATTAGCAGCGAAAGGACATAAGATTGCCGACGATATTCTTGCTTTCAGGGAAATGACGAAACTAAAATCAACTTATGTTGATTCATTGCCATTGCTGATAAATAAAAAAACAGGTCGGGTACATACAACGTATGGGCAGGCTGTAGCAGTAACCGGAAGGCTGGCCAGCAATAATCCCAACCTGCAGAATATCCCCGTGAGGACTGAACGAGGTAAAGAAATAAGAAAAGCATTTATTCCAAGAGATAGTAAACATATCCTTTTGTCTGCTGACTACTCGCAGATTGAATTGCGTATAGTAGCCGCCATGAGTGGTGATAAAAATATGTGTGATGCTTTCAAAAAAGGAACGGATATACATACTGCAACCGCTTCAAAGGTTTACAATGTTGATGAAAAGGAGGTAACAAAGGAAATGCGTTACAAAGCAAAAAGTGTAAATTTCGGAATCATTTACGGACAAGGTGCATTTGGTTTGGCGGATAATCTCGGTATTTCAAGAACAGAAGCAAAAGAGATTATTGATAATTATAAAAAGCAATTTCCTGGTATACAAAAATACATGGATGATACGATAAACTTTGCAAGAGAGAATGGTTATGTGCAAACAATAATGGGAAGAAAAAGATGGTTACGTGATATTAACTCAGCCAACTTTACTGTCCGCGGTTTTGCAGAACGGAACGCCATCAACTCACCAATACAGGGTACTGCAGCAGATATGATCAAACTTGCCATGCAAAAAGTGCATGCCGCAATGAAGAAAGAAAAAATGCAAAGCAGAATGATCCTGCAGGTGCATGATGAGTTGGTGTTCGATGCACTAAAAAGCGAAGTGAAAGAATTAAAACCATTAATTATCGAGTGCATGGAAGCTGCAATGGTGCTGCCACATAAAGTACCAGTAATTGCAGAATGTGGAGAAGGAAAAAGCTGGCTTGAAGCGCATTAAACAAACCATCTTATGAACTGGGATTTATATTTCCATGATGTAGTTTTGATTGGGTCGCGGTACTTAGTTATAGCTACAATAGCTTTTATATTATTTTATGTTTTACTGAAGAAATCAATTGCAGGGAAAAAAATTCAAAAGCGATATCCCAAATTGATTGATTACTCAAGAGAAATCGGGTTTTCGGTTCTCACAGTTTTTATTATGGCGCTTATCCCTGCATCAATAATCGGGAATCCCGCAATTGCTAAGTACACAAAATTTTATACTGATATCAATCAGCATAGCATGGTTTGGTTTGTGTTGGCTTTTCCTATTATGGCTTTTATACATGACAGTTATTTTTACTGGATGCACCGGGCAATTCACCACCCAGCCTTATTTAAAATCGTTCATTTGATTCATCATAAATCTACCAACCCAAGCCCATTTGCTGCTTATGCATTTCATCCGCTTGAGGCAATATTGGAGGCGGGAATATTTGTAGTATTTGTTTTCACTATACCGGTTCACTTATTTCATCTTTTGTTTTTTTTCCTTTTTATGATCATTTATAATGTATACGGTCATCTTGGTTGGGAGCTGTATCCAAAAGGCTTTAGCAGGCATTGGCTCGGAAAATGGATCAATACTTCTGTCAATCACAACATGCATCATCAATACTTCAAAGGTAATTACGGGTTATACTTTTTATTCTGGGACAGGTGGATGGGAACCATCCGCGAAGATTATGATACAAGATTTGAAGAAGTAAAAACAGGAACGTAACCGCAACCTAATTTTAAAAAGGAATGATTCTCACCATTACATTAAATCCATGCATTGATAAAAGTTCAAAAGTTGAAACCTTCAAACCCGAAAGCAAGTTGAGGTGCGAGGAAGTAATAAATGAACCGGGCGGTGGTGGAATTAATGTCAGCAAAGCTCTTCAAAAGCTTGGTACTGCTTCTGTTGCTTTATTTCCTGCAGGAGGGCATAATGGAAATATGCTTTGTTCATTGCTCAGGGAACAGGGTATTCTTTTTCATGCAGTAAATACGGAAGTGGAGACAAGAGAAAACTGGGTAATGCTGGAAACATCGAGTAATAATCAATACAGGTTTACTTTTCCGGGAAGAGAAGTAAAGGAAGAAACAGTAAAAACATTGATTGATCAGATCCGTTCCTTTGCACCAACTTTTGTTATTGCAAGCGGAAGCCTGCCTATTGGTTTGCCTGATTATTTTTATGGACTTATTGTAAAAAATGCTTCTTCCGTCGGCGCTAAATGTATTGTTGACACAAGTGGAGCTGCATTACAGGCATTAAAGGGAAAACATGTCTACCTTATAAAACCAAATATCGGTGAGCTTTGTAAAATGCTTAATGTGGATTGGTTGGAAAAAGAAGACATTCCGGATGCAGCACAACAAGCTATACAGGATGGTTTTTCGGAAATAATAGTTGTATCAATAGGAGCTGACGGAGCCTGGCTTGTCAGCAATGAGAAAAAATATTTTGTACAGGCCCCTTCGGTAGAGAAGAAAAGTACAGTAGGTGCTGGCGATAGCATGGTGGCAGGAATAACGTATATGTTACAGAAGCAAAGACCTTTGAGAGATGTTATCAGGTTTGGTGTAGCATGCGGAAGCGCCGCAACAATGAATGAAGGAACTGCGTTATTTAATAAGGTGGATACAGAACAGCTTTATAATCTTATTTCTGAACAGGAATCTAAATGAACATTTTTTTTATTCACTGGAATGAAGATGAGCTGAAGGAAAAAATTAAACCTCTTTTAAGAGCTGGCTATAAAGTGAGTTATCATTTTAGCCAGGAAATAACTGCAAACCTGAAAGATAATTTACCCGATGCATTGATAATTTGTATTGATCGTATTCCATCACATGGAAGAGCTTATGCAGAATGGTTATGGGGAGCAAAAAAACGTCAACATGTACCAATCATTTTTTGCGGTGGACAGGCGGATAAAATAGAAGCAACAAGATTGAAATTCCCCAAAGCATTTTTTTGCAGCAATGAAAACCTGTTGACTACGCTGAAGAAACTGAAATGAAAAAAGATATTCAAACACGTGAAGATCTGTTGCTACTCATGACAAAGTTTTATGAAAAGTTATTGAGTGATGATTCTATCAGCTACCTGTTTACAGAGGTAGCTAAAATAAATCTCGAACACCATTTACTAGTTCTTGTAGATTTCTGGGATTCGATTTTATTTCAGTTCGATACGTACAGAAAAAACGCGATGCAGCCTCATCTTGATTTGCACAGAAAATCGCCTTTACTTGAAAGCCATTTCAACACCTGGCTAAACTATTTTAAAGAAACTGTAGATGAACTGTTTGAAGGTGAAATAGCATTTATGGCTAAAGAACGGGCTACCAGCATTGCCACAGTCATGCAAATAAAAATGCACACCTGAACCTCTCATCCTCCTGCTTTCCTGTTTCGTCAGATTTTTTTTAATAGCAACGGGAGACTTTGTACCTTATTTGCCCAAAACTTAGCTATGAGGTCAATTCCAATAACATTGTGCCTGGTTTTTTTTCTTCTTTCAAACAAGAATGCACAATCACAAATGGATTCTGCCGCAATGTTTAAAGCCATGCAGGATTTTGCTACGCCTGGAAAAATGCACCAATGGCTTGCATCATTTAATGGAGAATGGGACGCAACGGTTATCAGCTTTGCAAATCCCGTACAACCAGATACATCAAAAGTATCGCAAACCTATTCAATGACATTAAATGGGCTTTACCAGGAAGGAAAGCTTACAGGAAGCATGATGGGCATGGCATTTGAAGGAAAAAGCGTTACCGGGTTTGATAACGCAAAAAAAATATTTATATCTACATGGATTGATAATTTGGGTTCAGGGATTATTGTAATGACCGGCACCTATAATGAAAGCACAAAAACAATGAGCCTGGCAGGTGCCCAGTCAAATCCTGTAACAGGAAAAGACAGCGGTATAAGACAGGTAATGAAAATGATAGATAATAATACGTATACACTTGAAATGTATGGCGATGGTTTTGATGGAAAGGAAATAAAATTTATGGAAGGAACCTTCAAAAGAAAAAAGTAAAATCTTAAAATCAACTTGAATATGAAACAGAAACTCTTAGCATTTGTTGCTGCAGCATTAATTTTTGCTTCCTGCAGTGACGATACAAAAACAGCATCAACTACAGAAAGCAATGCGGCATCCGTCAAAGAGGAAGAAAAACCGAAAGAAAAGGAATGGATTCCTATTGACTCTGCCGCAGGCATGAATGCCATGTATGCTGCCGGAGCATTGGGAGAAGAACATAAAATGCTCGCCAAATCAAATGGTACGTGGGCAGTCGACATGACTTATTGGGACGGTATAGACAGACCGGCCAGTAAAATGACCGGTACACAGGTTACAAAGTCTATATTAGACGGACATTTCCAACAGTCAACATTTTCCGGAGATTTTATGGGAATGCCTTTTAATGGAGTTTCTACAGTAGGATATGATAACACAACGAAGGAATTTGTTTCTACCTGGATTGAAAATATGAACACAAGCATGATGATAATGAGAGGAGGTTGGGATGTTGCTACTAAAACTATGACCCTCACTGGTAAACAGAAAAATCCAGCGAATGGTCTTGAATGTAATTTGAGACAGGTATATAGAATAGTGGATGATAATACCGAGACAATGGAAATGTATGGGCCAGATCCAAAGACAGGAAAAGAATTTAAAATGATGGAAATGAAACTGACAAGAAAGAAATAATACAAGTATAAAATCAAAGCCCCGGAGTTTTCGGGGCTTTTTTATTTTTGATTATTTCGGCGTTTTTTCCATTGCACATTTTTCATCACGGCTCCACTCCTGCATGCTTCCATCATAGAGTTTCATTTTATATCCCAATGAACGACCAACTAAATAATCAACGCTGGCTGTTTGCCCGATAAAGCAATACACAACCAACTCTTTGCTTTTATCCGGTACTACCGAAGTAAAATTTTTCTCCAGCACTTCTGTTGGTTTTAATGAATTAGTGGAATCAATCATATCTGGGAAAGGAATATTTTTTGCACCTGTGATATGTCCATCTCTTGGGTTTCCGGTCGGATCGCCATCATACCAACGTTTTAATCTTGCATCAATTATTTCGGATGATTTAACCTGTAAAGCATTTTGTACATAATCTTTATTTACCAGCAAGCCATTATCTGTTGCTATAAAATTTCCTTTTTTAAATTCAGAAGCTTTATTGGTTACAGGAAAGCCTGCCCTTTTCCATGCTTCTAATCCACCATTTAAAAATGATACCTGTCCTTTCAATCCATAATGCTCCATAGATAAAAACATACGTGAAGCAATTGTTACATCTCCACCACGATGACAGATTACAACTTTTGAGTTTTTATTAATACCTAAGTCTTGTAAAACTTTTGTAGCTGTCTTTGCATCAGCAGAAACCATATTGGCCTCCGGTGTATTAAAAGCAAGCCACTCAGGCCAGAGGAAACGTGAACCTTCAATATGCTCTTTTTCATAATCTGCTTTAACTACAAAACCTGTGTATAAAACCACCAGGTCAGGATTTTTTAAATTATCATTCAGCCATTGGGGCGTAACTAATACGGGTTGTTGCGCATGAGAAATTAAAAAAGCAAAAGTCAAAATTAAAAAGGAGAAATACTTTTTCATATCCGGGAGTTTAATTGAGAACAAGGTAAGCATTAACCAAAGCGGGCAGATAGTTATTTATGATAAATGGCTTAAGAAACTACACTAGGGGCAATCCTATTTCTTTACTTCAACAATTACAGGGGCTTGCTCTGTTTTATCGCTGTCAGTTAAACGTATTTCTTTTTTTGTTTTAAAATTCACCAGGTAAATATCAAAACCCTTTCCTTCATGTGAGCTTTTGTCCAAAGCCAGCCATTCGCCATCGCTGCTCCAGCTATGCCAGCCACTACTTAAATTACCGGATGTGATTTGCGAAGGAGATTTTCCATCAGTTGTAGTAACATAAATCTGTGTTTGTTTATTTTGTCTCGATAGGTAACTAATGAAATTGTATTTACTGTTATACTGCGGCGGGCCTGCATGATATTCAAACCAGGGAGTTGTTGTGTCAGATTTTGGAAACGAGGTCAATTGTTTTTTATTATTTCCTTCTTCATCCATCACCCATAGTTCAGCAGGAACTGTTAACCGCAACTTTCTATCAGGACGATAACGTAATACAATTCTACCATCAGGTAAAAACATCGGATCGGCTTTATAAGAAACTGTATCTGCTAATATTTGTTTATAGTTTCCATCTTTCATATTTATAATGTACAACTGCTGCCTGAGTTTGCCGACTCTTCCGGCAACTATCATTTCAGCTCCATTTTTCCGGCTGCCCATCCAACTATCTTCCAGCTGAAGATTGGTTATTTTTCTTTTGTCGTTTCCATTAGCATCCATTTCATACAGGAAGTAACAACGATGGCATGTATCCTTATCACTTACATAATATACTTTGTCTTTATATGCATAATAAACCCATTCAACACCGGGAGTATTAGTGATATTCTTTTTATCAGTTCCATCCATATTCATGCTATAGATTTCATAATTGTCTTTTTCACGATCTTCTAAAACATTATAGACAATTCTGTATTGCTGTTGTGCGGAGCATATATGCTGAATAGCGAACAGAACGCACAAGAGAGTGACACAACGGATGATCATAGTAGTAATGTTGTTGGATAAAAAATTAACCAGCTTGTTCATAGGCCTGCTTTATCCAGTTGTTTAAATCTTTATTAATCATTTTTTCGTCTGTTACTTTTATACGATGAGTGCACATCGCATTCCACTTGCTGCCATCTTCTACTATTCCGGATGGGGCAACTCCTTTAATATTCAAACCCACATCTAATCTATCTTTTGTTGATGGCTGTAGAATGGCAAATTGTTTTTTTCTTCTCAGGCTAACATAAGCTTTTTTGGGCGCCAGTTCCACATCACTACCGAACTTATTTATCTCGGCCATTATTTTATCATACCAGGGCTTCAGGTTTTCTTTTCCTTTATACTGGCTTATAATCAAATCTTCACTGTTTTCTGCCGCACCCGCATGTGATTGGTTGGCAAAATGTACAACCACATTTGCATTGCCATGTGTAAATCCATGTTTCTCTTTTAAGAAACTAACCAGCTCACCATGTTTGGCAAAACCGGATTTGTTTACAATGGTGATCCATTCGTCTAATTTTTTACCCGTGCTTTTTTCAATGTTGGTAATTTGTGTTTGGGTTGCTTTATCTATTGTTGTACTCATAGTAGTTATAATTTACAGCAATATAAAAAATGAAACCCTCCTTTACAGTGATTTATTATAAAAAGAGAAACCGGGCTGATGAAGCCGGTGTAAAAGCCGATGAAAAGGGACGCAAAAATTAACGTTGATTATTACTGCCGTCCATAATTACCCGGGAACCAGCTGTGTATTGTGAAAGGCAGTAGTTCGCCTTTATGTGTGCCTGATAATACCGCCGGGTCTTTTGCAATGATAGCTTTGGCCTTATCAATATTCATTGCTTTTAATACAACGGTTTCTGATTGCTGTTTGTCAGAAATTGTATTGATGCTGCCAGCAAACAATACAATATCGTAATAACCTAATGAATCAATGAACCACCGGTGCTTTTTATACATATTATGAATAACAGTATCGGTAACCGGCGCATTTATAAAGGCCGGAAGCGGGGTAAGTGTATAACTGAATAATTCATTTTTTTCTTCCTGGTAAAAACTGAAATTCCGTTTTGAAAACCTGCCTTTATTATTTCCTTCTATGCTTGCATGCATCATCATAGATGAATAGCGGCGGTAAGCAATTCGCTGCGGAAAATCATGTGCCGGATTTTCACTAATAAACTCATTAAACCTGTGATAAATAATTTTGAAACTTACAGGCTGGTTATTATTCTGACCGTTAACAGTAGACACATAATACCAGGTAGTATCCCGTTTTACAATTTCCAACGTTTCCTGCAGAGTTGAGTCTTTTCCTTTCACCCTTACAGATTTTCCATTATATAAGTTTTCATTCACCTGTTCCCAGCTTTCTATAATGGCGCCGCCGAGGAGATCCATCTTCCATTCTCCCATGAGCCAGTTAAAATTTACTTTTTGCTGCTGTGCATTTAGTACAGCAGCAAAAAATATTGTAAGAAAAAAAGTGCAGATTAATTTTTTTCCTCCCGCCAGGGCGGGACGGGATTTCTCTTTGCTCAACATATTTAATTTTTTGAATGCAGCGCCAGTTTATTTCCTTCTGTATCTATAAACATAGCAAAAAAACCAATCTCCGGGCTAATCTGCGTTTTAGGCACAATCACATTTCCACCTGCAGCTTCCACACGGTTGAGCATGGTTTGCAAATCATCACCTCCATTTAAGTAAATGACTGCACCATCAGCAGAAGGAGAATACCCCTCGCCCTGTACCACAGCACCGGAAACATTTGCGCCATCGGTTGGCATAAAACCCATCTTCATACCAAACATTTCAGTTTCCTCAATTTCAGTAGCGAGAACCTGTTTATAAAATTTTACTGAGCGATTAAAGTCGGTGGCTGGTATTTCAAACCAGTTGATTAAATTTTGCATACTTGATTTTTTAGAAATCAAATATGAAATTTACTGTTCAGCCAAAATTGTAAAAATGCGACAGGCGGAATTACAACGAATCAAAATGTTTTTTCATTTTCTCCCTTCCTTTTTCATCAGGCAGTTTGCCAATAGCAGCGCCAAGATTGTCTGTTAAATGGTTCACTTTGCTGGTGCCCGGTATGGCACAGGTAACTGCCGGGTGGCTGATAATGTATTTTAAAAAAAACTGTCCCCAGCTATTGATGTCGTAGTCTTTTGCCCATGCTGGTAATTCCTTCCCTTTTACCGAATTAAACAATGCGCCTTCTTCAAACGGACGATTAATGATTACAGCAACGCCTTTATCTTTTGCAAGTGGCAACAATTCTTTTTCAGCATCCCGTACTGAAATATTATAGTTGAACTGTACAAAATCGGGTTTTTCATTTTTGATCAGTCGCATGAGTTCAGGGTATGCGGAAACGGTATAATGCGTAATACCGAAGTATCTTATTTTCTTTTGCGCTTTCCAATCACGCACTGTCTTTAAATGAGTGTTAACATCAGTAAGATTATGTACCTGCATAAGGTCCATAGTTGTTGTTTTCATTTTTTGAAAAGACTCATTCATTTGCCGGATGCCCGCATCTTTGCCTGTCGTCCACACTTTGGTGGCGAGAAAAAGTTTATCGCGGATTTTTAATTCACTGATTAAATCCCCCACTACTGTTTCAGAAGCGCCATACATAGGCGAAGAGTCAATAACGGATGCGCCTTTGTTCACAAGCATGCTCAGCACTTCACGCAATGCACTGCGTTCTGCTTCGGAATTATCAACATCAAATGTTTGCCAGGTGCCCAGCCCGATAGCTGGAATTTTTTCGCCACTGGAAGGAATAATTCTTTTTTCCATATCGCTGAATGAAAATAATAAACCTTCAAGACTGACCGGTTGTGTAATACAACCAAGAGCTGTTATTCCGGTAAGATTGAGCATCCGGCGTCTTGATAAAGAGTTGTACTGATTCATGACAAAAAATTTTCAGGTTAAATGTACCTGTAATAAAGCCAGTTAAACTTACCGGCGGTATAAAATTTATTGAATCAGAAAATGTAAAAGTATAAAAAGCAAAATCTATTCTGCAGACGCAAACAAGGCACTCATCTGCAGGTTGCCGGCATAAAACTCTTTCGGGCTTACACCGGTAAACTCCCTGAAGTCTTTAATGAAATGCGCCTGGTCGTAATACCCGTTTTCATAGGCAAGTGATGTAAGGCTGCTGAATTTTTTTTGTTCAAGCATTTTTAATGTGGACTGCAGGCGGATAACCTTAGAGAGTTGCTTAGGACTTAGGCCAATAGCGGAGGAAAATTTTCTTTCTAATTGCCTGCGGTTGATATTTAACTCTTCCGCCAGTTCATATACAGAAACCTGTCCATTGTAACTGAGTAAAATTTCAACGCTTGCTTTGGATATTCGATCGGCTGCTTCGGGTGTATTCAGTTTATTTATTAAAAAATTTTCAATGAGTTTTATACGTTCATTGTTTGTTGGTGCTGATAAAACTTCTTGTTCAAATTTATCCGCATCATCACTAAATATTATTTTCAGCGGCACTGCTTTGTTTTCCATTTTACTTACTGGCACAGGTGCAAAGGGAGCAAAGCCATCCGGGTGAAAACGTGCAGCAATAATTCCCGAAACACCAGTTGGCGCTATCTCCAGCGGTGAAGTGATTTGACCAAAAACAAAACAACGGGGCTGTACGATGTGGCTGCCGTCTTCAAAATATTGATTGTACAAATCGCCATAATGAAAAATCATTTCCATACAACCATCGGGAACAATGCGCTGCTTTTCTCCTGTGGCTGATGTATCCGCTTCAAGGCTCCAGAAACATTTTACAAATGGCTGCAAAGATTCAGTTACTTCGTATTGCTGGTAGTTCATTTTTTCTTCCTGTGGTCTTTAAATCCAGATTCATAGATTTTAATCCAATCATCAACAGTCATCTTAGATGCGAGCTGACCAATCAAATCAAAAGGAATGTCTTCCGGTTTTTTATAACGGATACAGCTTTTACCCATATCCAGCTTTTTAGGCGATGCTTTTGCATGCGCTTCCTGGAACCATTTTAGCAATTTGGGATCAGCGTAAATACCCATGTGGTAAAGATTTATGGAATTTTTTTGCGAAGCAAGACCCATAAAAGGAAGCGGATCTTTTGGATTGCAATGATAACCGGCAGGATAAATACTATGCGGTACAGACCAACCCATCATACCATAACCCATTTCTTCTTTAAAGCCCTTGGGTAAGTTTTTTTTTATCACCGAACGAAGTTTGTTAACAGCTTTTTGTCTATCCTCTGGCATTTCGGCGATATACGCATCAGGTGTTAAAGCTTTTGATTGCATAACAATTCATTTATTAATTAGTAAGATAAGAACCCAATAGGAAAATAAAAACTAGTCCTGTAACAATTATTGGTGGCCAGAAGGTAAAACGTATTTGCATTAAAAAAACAAGGCCATAAATAATTAACTGTATCAGCAAAAAGCCATTCCATAATTCAGGAGAAATAGCTGAACGTAGAAAATAAAAATTCATTACTGCCCCGAGAATATAAATAAATGTAAAACAAATGCTGACGCCGATAAATAAATTACCGAAGCTGCGTTTGATGCCGCCGCCCATATCCATTTTATAATTAGTGATCAGGTCTACCAATTGCTTTTCGGTATCATTTCTTGGTTTTGGTTTGGAAATAAAACTCAATGAGTGAAAAAGGCCTGAAAGACCCTGCGCAATAATGGCTCCCCAGATCCAAAAGGTGAAGTTGGATAGCATAGTAAATGGTGTTTATCCGAAGGATTCCTTCGGCGTGATAAATCAAAAACTTAATATTCTAAAAAACTCTGGCCATGGTCCCATTTCTTCTTTGTATTGTTTGGCCATTACTCTTGTTATTTGTGCTATATGAGTTAAGTCATGCACAACCCATGTTGAGAGTAAATTTCTCAATGTTACTTCTCCGAGCTTAGGATGCATTCCTTTTTTATCTAAATCTGTTTCATTGACGTTCAGCGATTTTAACCATGCAACATTATGTGTTCTTATTTTTTCAAACTTGTCAAGCAGTTGAGCTAATGTTTTTCCTTTGCTTTCTTCATATTGCGCAAACCGGTCCCACGGCACAAAGGGTTTTGATAAACCAAATTCTAAAATGATTTGTGTTCGTGCTGCCCAATCCGTTTTTTCTCCATGAATTAAATGACCAATCACATCATAAGGAGAAAAAGTCTCAGGCCCCTCATTGTTCATTATCCATCCATCATCCAAACCAGACAATAATGTTTTAAGAACGGCCGGTGTTCTTTCCAGAATTTGATATGATTTATCTAAGCTGTATTTCATATAATAAAATTATTCTATTGAAATTTCAACAGAAGCTTTGTATATATCCCATTCAACTAACATTGCTGCAGTTTTATCATCTTTCTTTATAAAAGATATTTTTAAAATTTCAACAGGAGCAGAATTTATTTTTTCTACCTTATAGGGTACTCGGAAAATATCAGCGGATTGATCATGATCAGTGCCCCAGGCTGTTGCATTTTTATTAATTATTAAATTCCATTGTGTTTCTGTGAGGTAACTCCATATTCCATATACACCTTTAGATAATTTTTTGCCACCGATTGTTATATCATTTGAAATGCGAAATTGTGTTGCATTGTTTGCGCCAGTTCGCCATACCCTATTCCATGGAACTACATTCCCAAATATATCCCGTCCCCTTTTGTGGGGCTTCCAATAATCTATCTCAATGGTAGTATTATTTAAAACGACTCTTGCTGTATCTCTTAATGTCCGTACCGTGGCGGCACCAACTGCATTTCTTCTTTTGGCAATCATATCCAGTATGTTTACATCAATATTTTTTCTATCAATACTGGCCCTGATATTTAAAGACGAACCAACGCCTTCTATTTTTTGCAGGCTTCCGTCCTCGTTAATAAAGGCAGTCATATATCCCATTAAATTACTTCCAATACGGATTTCATTTTTATTTACTCTTCCAATTAAATATTTTCTAAACCCATTAAAACTCAATTGCCGGTGAAACAAGCTATCTCCCGATTTTTGCGGAGCATAAAAACCCATATAAGGAAAAACATAAAAGCTTGCTATATCCATACCATTTGCAAGGATGCCAATACCAGCAAAACTGCGGCGATTGACAATAGCACCTTGTGCATTTGTAGCAATATAGACAGAGGAGTCTCCGGTAAATTTATTTTCTCCTTTAGTTGTCAGCTTCCAATCACCATTATCAATAGTATAGTTTACTGAATTAACTTGTAATAAATCTCCATTAACATCCAGCAGTCCTTCAGCTTCACATTTTGTAATAGTTCCTGTAAACTGAATAAATGTAGTTTTAAACTTATGATTATTGTATTCAAAACTTTGAATTATCGTAGTATCGCTGCCAAGCGTATAATATACTGTTCCTTTATCAAAAACATTTTTCTGTGCCAGGCCAATTAAAGGCAACACGATACAAACAAAACTGATTATTTTTTTCATTTAAAATCTTTGATAAATGGTAATTACGGGCAATTGGATCTATTCAATAAAACCTTCACGTAGATGTATCCCATACTTATATAAACTTAATTCTTCTTATTACTTGCTTTGGCAATTTTATTATACTCTAGCGCCAGCTTTATCCAGTATTCTAATTTCTTTTTTGTTGTTAATACATCAGCATCCACAAACACAAATCCCTTCATCACTTTGCCGGTAAAATCCATTGGCTTGCATCCTTCTTTTTCCATTACTTCATCATATTTAGCGGGGTCAAGGCGAACCATTAACCTTTCTTTTTCTACGCCAACACACATTTTATTATTTACCATAAAACATAGTCCTCCAAACATCGCTTTCTCTTCAACATTTTTATGTGTAAGCGAGATAAGCTCTCTTGTCATATCAGCCAACTTTTCATTGTAAGCCATAAAAGTTATTATGCATTTAGCATGTTCTGTAATTGTTCGTTCCGGTTACGTAAATCAACTCCTCCTTCAATCATTGATTTAAGGTTGGCCATATAAAAAGTCCAACCTGTTTTACATCCAATATGCCAGTTCTGTTTTGAAACATCATCAGTAGGAATATCATATTGCAGTAACTCTACCACCTTTTCTCCATGCTCTTCATAAATCTTAACTGAGCAATTACCCGCAGCACCAAATTTAAATTTGAAAAAATTTTTTCCATTGCAATCTAAAATTTCTCCATGCTCAACTACTTCATCAGGATAACCATGCCACCACCAGGAATACAAATCTCCTTTTTGCACATATTCATCACCTGTAAATAATTGGCCGTCCGGTTTTTTATAATCTGATCGTCGCAAAAACCAAAACTCAATACCTTCTTTTGTTGCCCAGCACCAATACAATTTCTCTGTAGATGCTTTTACGTTTATACGCACAGTAAACCAACTCCAGTCAAAATTTGACATACTTTAATTTTATACTGTGAACAATAGATACCCCATTAGGAGGTTGCGCATTCGCTGATTATTTAGGTACTGAATGCAAGCCGATACGATTTCCTTCCGTATCAAATATCACAGCCATATAACCATACTCAGGGCTGATTTCTGTTTTTCCCATCATAATTTTTCCGCCTGCAGCTTCAACCTTATCCAATACATTTTGTAAATCCGGATTTCCATTCAGGTAAATCAATGGGCCATCTGTTCCTGATGGTTTGTGAAAACCGCCACTATCAACTAATGCTCCGCCTACTTGTGTCATCATATCATCCAAGGGGAACATTCTCATTTTGATATTATCAAGATCAAGCGGTACAAGTTTTACATTAAAAATTGTTTCATAAAATTTTGTCGCCCTGTTAAGATCAGTAGTTCCGATTTCGAACCAGCTTATTGCATTTTGCATGTTATATGTTTAGTTTAAAATTATTGATTTATATCTTTTCCTTCTTTCAGTTTAGTAACGTTTGCGCTGATGGCTGCTTTTTGTGGCTCTTGCGCCTGTGCCAATGCTTTTTCTGCAAACTCCTGTGCTTTTTTATAATCTCCTTTAGCTGAATAACCAAAAGCCAACGCATTGTTTACCGCAAACACATCACCGAATTTTGTTTTAGCTGCATTCATTATCTCTAATGCTTTCTCATTTCTTTTTTGGGTAATTAATGCACGGCCATAGCCAACATACTGGTTAGCATTTGCCATTGTCAATGCATCATTCATTACCGAATCAGCCTGGTTAAGACGATTGAGTTTTTCGTAACCAACAGCGAGATTACGAAGGCTTACAAAACTTCTTTGCCCCTGGAAACCAGTAACAGCACGTTGCGCCCAGCCTAAGGCTTCTTCAAGATTGATGTTTTTATTAAAACACCATGATGAGGCTTGTATCATGTTGGTGCTGTTAAATTGTTTCTGGCTGGTAGTCAGATCTCTTAATCTCGCAATTACGATATTGTCAACATCCACTTCAACTTTAAACGGTACAGAGAGTTTTTCCCATTGCATAGCAATCACACAGCTTTTTTCTTTGTGATCAATGAATTCATATTTCAACCACTCAACGCTTTTATCAAGCATTACAGGTTTTACAGTCACACGCAGTGCGTCTTGTTTTTCATCATAAGAAAAGCTTCCCCATGCTTCCGATTGGTTGGAAAAGATCAGAGTTGCATTATCAGCAGCAAGAGACATATGCAAACCATAGGTTCCTGCTTTTAATGGGTTTCCTTCAACAATTACATCATGTTCAAAACTGATAACTGTGTTTTCGTTGGCACCTGCACGCCAGGGCATATTTCTACCGGTAATAAAACTTGGGCCGGTAAATCCATAAGGAACAAGAAATGCAGGACCTTCTCCATAAATTTTTCCTGCCCGTTTGTTTACATCTGGTCTTGAGTACTTGATAGTGATAGAAGTAATTCCTACTTCTTCTGATATTGTTGCTCTTGGGTTATTACCACTTGGCGGCATATCCATTTGTGCAAGCAGAGAAACAGAAATGAACAGGGCTGTAGCTGCAATTAAAATCTTTTTCATGTTTTTTATTTGTGTGTTATTTTTTATTTTGAAGGTGCAGGTGGTAAATCTGTATTCCATATTTCACGATAGAGTTTCCATTTGCCATCTTCCTGTTTCCAGAGAGCTATGAATTTTCCTTTGTCAGCACTGCCACCATTGCCATCCGGGAAATTGTAAGTTCCTTCTTCAACAACAAGATTGGAATCGCCATAAATATTTCCAGCGGGTAATTCGATTGTTGCCTCCCCATTATTGCCGCCATTATAAAAGAAGGCCTGAATCGAATCTCTTCCTTTTACTGCAGGCATTGCAGGAGAATAAACTTCAGCATCCTTACAATAGCGATCAATGTAAAAAGCAGTATCGTTAGTTGTAAAACGCTTACTATAGCTATTATTCATTTCGATAATATGTGCTTTAACAGAAGCTATATCAAATTTTGTTTCTTCGTCATGCGAATGACTTTGTTGACCGCAGGAAAATAACAAAGCAGCAAAAGCTGCAAATAAAATTGATTTCATATCAGAACTTGTTTTGGTTGTTAAGCGAATTTAGTAAAGGCAGGCTTTAATGGGGGAAGTAATACCTTAAAGGTCAGGAAATTTCAATAATAAAATACACCGTTTATCACTGCTAATCTTCATTTAAAATGATTCCGGTATTTAATGATAAAAAACAGTAGAACCAATAAGGAAGGGCCGGCAACATACAAATGATACCTAATGCCAAAATAAATGTCGGCAGCAATTATCACCAATGCACCAATAATAGCGGGATAAACTGACCAGCGTTTTAAGAACAACAAGCCGGTTATGGCAACGATATTAATGATCGGGAAACTGGGAAGTATAAAATAATTCTCATTGTTAAGAGCCGGATATTTTGAGATAAACTCCTGCCTGCTTGTGAGCAACTGGTAAAGACCGAAACAATTACCAACAAGCATCAGGAGAATAAAAATTTTGTAAACTGGAAACCGCATGTGTGTTATTCAATAAATAAGACTAAATAATTTAATTAATACTTATAGCCTGCAAGGTTTAATGATTCAGCAAACTGTTCTCTTGTAATCAACCGGCTGTTATGCCCGTCAATGATATATTTATAATCGTCAATCTTAAGATCTTTCAACTTTTTAGCAAACTCAATTGTAAGCGGCATGGCTTTGTTGATTCCATTACCGGTACCGGGAACAAAAAATATATCTACTTGCCAGATGATTTTTTGTTTGGGCAGATAGGCAAATGTCAGTTCTTTTGAATGAGCATTGGGGCCTGCGTTATAGAGTTCTATGATTTGGTTTCCATCGGAGATAGTTTTTTTATCCGTAAAAACTTCAATTTTTGGTTGCTTTGGAAACTGCTGTAATGAATCAGGCGAAATAGTTTGCCTGATAGCAGCTATTGATTCATAAAATCTTTTGTGGCCCGGAGTTGTAATCAACGTTGAGCCGATATAATAATATGCCCTTACACCACCGCCATGATCACCATGTGTGTGACTGGGAATAATATATTTAATTTCCTTTCCGGGAATTGTTTTGCGGATTTCCTGTATTGTAGAATATGACATTCCAAAATTTCCGGGACAATCAAGTACGGCAATATATTTATCAAACTCAACGAAGAGGATTCCACCCATATCCTGGTCAATAAAGACACCCTCATTCGTTTTAATTATGCGCTGGTAGGCGGGATTATCTTTTGCTTCCACATAGTCTTTGGGGTACATGAATAAAGAAGTATCCTGTTGTGCATCCACTTCAATTTTTAAGCTCAGTTCACGGGCTACTTCATTATTAAAATAATCAGTACGTTTTACCGGCAACATCACCCCATTAAAATTATTATAATCATCATAAACCCCTTCATCAGAAATATCACCATACACGCCATCATCACGAATAGATTCGAAACCGCGGAGATAATATGTTTTTGCATCAAAGTAAACAGACATCATGTAGCCTTTGGGTTGTGTATAATTTATCACATGCAACTCAACCCCATTTTTTATAAAGCTACCGAGGTAGCGAAGTTCATTCCTGTTTTCATGCATTTGCAATAACAGTAATGGAGGCAACCAGCGTTTGCAGTAATTCCACGGAGAATTGATTCCATTGCCAGTAAGTTTCATGATTTCATTACCCATATAATTTTTTTCCGGCTCGTAATGAAAACCTTTGCTACCAATAACAACATTAACACCTGCGAAAGCACCAATACCGGGGTAGGAATTGCTGCTGAGGCTGTACATCCTGTTTTTTTCAAGATCAACTAAAACTTTACCAACGGAGGGCTCCTTATCCCACGGACCCTCTGCTGTGCGGCTTTGATTAATCATCGTCCGCATACCCTCATAGTCCAGCGAAATTTTTTTTATAGCTTTTATTTTTTCCAGCCCGCCATGTGCTTTTATTGATTTATATACAATACTATCAGCTTTTATAAATGAAGAATAAGTAACAGAATGATTGACGGGTTGCATTTTTTTATCCTGAGCATTGCAGGAAACAATGAGCAATAGAATGATTGACTGAAAAAACAGGTTATACATATGCTGGTTTTGGAACAAACTTAAAAACAGCAGGCATTTTTCTTTTGTACAAAATTGCAATTACCCGTTAACAAAACATTTGCGGTAAAGTCCCGGCGTGGTGCCGGTAATAGATTTAAAATGCCTGTTAAAATGGCTTTGATCAAAAAAGCCTGTATCCCAGCAAGCCTCAGAAACGGAAAGCTGTTGTTGCAGCAGCTTCTTTGCCTTTTCAATTCTGAAGTTAATAAGAAATTGTCCAGGGGTAAGGCCGGTAAATTTTTGAAATGAGCGGATAAATGAATAGCAGGAAATATTTTCTTTCCGGCAGTAGTCAGAAATGGAAATAGAGCCATTGTAGTTTTGTCTGATAAACTCAACACCTTTTTTTACCGAGCTACGACAGTAGAGTTTGTTTTCACCGCTCAAACTTATTGAAGTCAGATCTTCAAAAAGAGTTGCAAAGAATAAAATGATCTGATCTGTCAGTGTAATTGAAAAATCTTGTTGCGATTCATTTACAATTTCACGTAGCTGATCAGCCAAATCAGAATTCCGGATAATTGTTTTTTGAAACCAGATTGTGTTGTGAGTGTTTGCGTTAAGATGGTTTAATTGGGAAAGGAAAAAATCTGCCGAAACATATAATGCCACGTAGTTAAGATATTTAGCATTCCAGGAGCTGCCGGTATGCACTTCTGAAGGGTTGATGATAAGTACATCTTCATTTGTAACCGTATAGGGTTGACGTTTACAAACACCGGTATTGATACCTTCTTTTAAAGTGAGTATTACATAATGGTCATGAAAATGCGGTTTGAATACATGATGATAGTATGAAATATTTGCAAACTCAATTCCTTTGAATAAAGAATTATTCCAGATACTGATGTTCATGCTCAACGTTGTTTAAAAGTAAAGCTATGAATGGAAATTGTCATTTCTTTCTCCTGTATTCCAAATCAAAACTGGTTGTCCATGTTTTTCCACCATCGTTACTATTCTCGCCATGTTGTCGAACTTTATCGGGGCCAAGATTGTGGAATGTCATTTTCTGGATTAACCAGGTGGTATCATTTATTTTTTTGTTTTCTGTCTCAACAATCATTTTACCCGGCTCATAATGGCCATTAAAGTATTCTGTAATACCGCCGGAATTGTCTATCCAGTATTGTTGCCATTTTTTATTGGAAGCATTATATGAATTATAGCTTTTACCAGCATAACGTAAGCCGTTTTGTACAGTTGTACTTGTCCATTCTTCAAGTATTGTACAGCTATCAAGCAGGATGCTTATTTTACTATCACCAGCTTTTTGTCCTTTGGGATTATAAGCCTCCCATTCGCCTACCCAAAAATCAAATTGCCGGAATTCAGGGCGGCTGCAGGGTTTTTGTCCATTTAACGCTTGAAAAAAGGAAATGATAAGTAGCAGGGTAAAAAATTTCTTCATATGTTTTTTCAGAAAGACCTTTTTTACCCTGCGAATGTTGTTTCTCTTATCAACTAATAATTCCGCTTATCCGTTTAATGTAATTATCTCCAAACGCCAATAATTGCCCCCATTAATGTGAGAGCAATAACAAGGTAACCGCCATTAATAAAAATATAAAGGGCAGAACGACGTTCGAATAAAGCAACAATTGCTAATCCACAAAATGGCCAGAGTCCTGCTGTAAACCCGGCGATTGTTCCCCATGTAATATCAGTTTTCTGGTAACAACCTTCAGGACAAGTTGATGGGCCATCAGCTAAGTACATAGCGAGATTTGCAGCCATGATAAGCGAAAGCACAAAAGCCCATCCGAAGATTTTCTGGTTATTACCTTTCTTTAATTGTTCTTCGGTAAAGCCATTTTCACTCATCCATGCTTTACCGAATAAAGCAGGACTATACCAAACACCACCCAATACAAATGCAGAAACGCCAGCCACGAGTACTGCCAGCCAGTTGATAGAGCTAAAGTCCATAAAAATTGATTTTAGTTGGTTTAGTTAAATAGTGATTATCGAATCTAATTTCTGAAATTTATACCGCAAACTTAAATGTGCTTAAAGTGGATAATGATGCGATGAATACAATAAAGCAGCCGACGAAGCAGGATAACGGAAATGGTTATGTTAATGATATTGGCTTCAGGCTGGTGTTGATACCATTTTTTGGCATTGCTATTCCGCTTATAACGGGGATGATTAACACTTCTAATTTTCCCAACTGGCAAATCAAACTGAGCTTTTTATATACAATTGGAATTGCATTCGTGGTATGGCAGGGCAATCGGTATCTCACATTTTCCCTGCGTAGTTATTTTGATTGGTATAATAAACCAGTAAAGAAAATACTGGCAGTATTGTTCGCTGTATTTTTTTACACAATACCGGTAGCCGTGTTATTGCTGGTGGGGTGGTATAAAATATTTGCTGATGGCAAAACAAACTGGAATATTGTATTTACTTCTACTTTAATCATTCTTATTTGCGTCATCTTTATCACTCATGTTTATGAAACTGTTTTTCTGGTAAAAGAGGCAGAAAGTGAAAAAGTACAGAGAGCTCAAACCGAACAAGCCAAAGCCGAAGCAGAACTGGAAGCATTAAAAAATCAAATTGATCCGCATTTTATTTTCAACTCACTCAATACGCTATCACACCTGATTGAGGTAAAACCAGACAAGGCAAAACAGTTTAATGATAATCTTGCGGATGTGTACCGGTATATTCTTCATAATAAAGCCCGTGATCTTGTATTGCTGGGTGAGGAGATAAATTTTATTGAAGACTATTTTTCATTGCTTAAAATAAGATTTGAAAAAGCGGTGCAGATGAATAATAATGTACCTACGGAAAAATATGAAACATGTTTAGTGCCGCCTATTTCACTCCAAGTGTTGATTGAAAACGCAGTAAAGCATAATGAGTTTTCAGACAATAGCCCGTTGGTGATAGAAATAGAATTGCAAAACGAAGAACTGGTTGTAAAAAATAAGGTTCGGAAAAAAACATTGAGAAGGCCTTCATCAAAAATCGGGTTACAAAATCTGAATGAACGATATAAATTGACTACGCAAAAAGGGATTACTGTAAAGGAAGATTCACAAGAATTCACAGTTACGTTGCCATTACTTAAAATTGAATAGCATGAGAACAATTATAATTGAAGACGAAAAGCCTGCGGCTGAAAAATTGATGAAGGCAATTGCAAAGGCAGATGCTTCCATTGATGTATTGACTGTTTGCAACAGCATTGAATCTGCCGGTAATTGGCTAAAGAGTAACCCCATGCCCGATTTAATTTTTATGGATATTGAATTGACAGATGGTTTATCATTTAAAATTTTTGAAAAGACTGATATCTCCTGCCCTGTTATTTTTTGCACTGCGTATGACGAGTATTGGCAGGAAGCATTTGAACATAACAGCATTGATTATTTACTAAAGCCCATCAAGCAGGATAAATTAGAAGCTGCGCTATCCAAGTATGAAATGCTGAAAAAATATTTCTCACAAAACCTCGATAAGCTGCTGGATGCACAAAACCAACAACAGGGTGATTATAAAAAACGCTTTCTTGTAAAAAGAGGAACCGATTATTTCAGCGTTAAAACAGATGACATTGCTTATTTCTATGCAACACATAAATTGGTGTGCATGGTTGATAATAAAGGACAAAAGTTTATCCTCGACCAATCGTTGAGTGATATAGAAAAACAATTAGACCCCTCTCATTTTTACAGGGTAAACAGAAAATATCTTGTCCAGATGAATGCAATCAAAAAAATAAAATCGTATCCAAAGAGTAAGCTGCAATTAGAACTCGAACCTGTTATTGCTGATGAAATAATTATCAGCCAGGAAAATGTATCAGCATTTAAAGATTGGATGGGGCAATAAAAAACCGCCCCGAATAATCGGGACGGTAACTGTATAGCCATTAAACTGTAAGACTTAATTATTACCCCGGTTTCCGCCGCCACCGCCACCAAATCCGCGACCACGCATTGTCGGCTCAATTGAATCTTTCCAAATTTTATATTGATCCGCAGTCAAAACCGCTTTGATGATTTCATCTTTTGCTGTATCCCATTTTTGTCTTTCTGCCTGCATTGTTTCCCTGTCAACACTACCGGGTCCGCCCGCAAACATTTCCTGCATTTTTTTATCCTGGTTGCGATGCAAAGTGTTAAGCGCAGAATCAAGTGCTACAAAAGTTTTTGCATCGAGTTTGAAAGCACTATCCAGTTTAGCATGAATAGATGCCGTTCTTTCTTCAGGTGTACGGCGTTGAAATCCACCTCCGCCGCCCTGGGCTACTGCAATCGTTGTTGCTCCCATCATCAGGGCTAGCAATATGAGAATTCTTTGTTTCATTACTTTTAGTTTTTTTTATGTAGTTATTAATAACAAATTTTAGACGATTTACCCGAATAAAACCTTCGTGACTTTTAAAATTCTGATTAAATTGATTGGCGGCAAGCCCAAGTCGTACATTATTATTAGTTTGTGAGCCCAAAAGATAATTACATGCAAAAGACTTTTTTTGTTTTAATGGCTTCAGGAATTGCTATTGCCTCCCACGGACAGGTAAAAGAAAAAATGGATTTTGAAACCTATAACCCGACATCTACGCTGGTAGTACCTCAGCATAAGTTAACAAAAGCTAAATTCCCTTTTATTGATGTACATAACCATCAATTCGGTATGCCAACTCAAAACCTGACCACGCTGATAACAGAAATGGATAAGTTGAACATGAAAGTAATGGTAAACCTGAGTGGTAATAGCGGCAATAGTATTGTTCAATCCGTAAAAAATATAAATGATAATTATCCAAAGCGTTTTATTGTATTTGCCAATGTGAACTTTAACGGCGTTGGTGGAGATGGATGGAGTGAAAAAGCAGCCGCTCAATTAGAGGCTGATGTAAAGAATGGAGCAAATGGATTGAAAATTTACAAAGGACTTGGTACGACTGAAAAAGATATTAATGGGAAACGGGTTGCTGTTGATGATCCACGACTTGATCCTATCTGGAAAAAAGCAGGCGAATTAAAAATACCAGTGTTAATTCATACCGCCGATCCGAAATCATTCTGGGATCCAATGGATGAAAAAAATGAACGCTGGCTTGAACTGGCAACAAGACCAGGAAGAAAAAAGAATGGCGAATCTGATACAGTATCATGGCAACAACTGATAGATGAACAACATCGCATGTTTAAAAAACATCCGAACACGACTTTTATCAATGCACATTTCGGCTGGTATCCTAATAATCTTCCGAAGCTTAGTCAGCTAATGGAGGAAATGAAAAATATGTATGTAGAGTTTGGTGCTGTTATAGCCGAATTGGGTCGCCAGCCCCGTGAAGCAAAAAAGTTTTTTGAAAAATACCAGGACCGTATTTTATTCGGAAAAGATAGCTGGGTGCCTGAAGAGTACGCAACTTATTTCCGTGTGCTTGAAACCGAAGATGAATATTTCCCTTACCATAAAAAATATCATGCGTTCTGGTCGATGTACGGCATGGGTTTGCCGGATAATATTCTTAAAAAGATTTATTATAAAAATGCGCTGAAGGTTATTCCGAATATTGACAAGTCGCAGTTTCCTGATTAATCATAACTACTGACACGCATTTTCTTTCCATCGTTTACAAATACATTTCCTTTTTCTTTAATCGTTGCTGATTGCTCAGTTTCACTGGTGAGCAGCTTGTCCATGTATTTTTTTACCACATCAGAGTTTGCTATTACGGGTGATCCGCTGATGATTGCATCCGTCGCATAAGATGCCAGCAGGTTTTCAAAATTCTTTTTAAATAAATCCGCAGTGGCAAACATATCACAGCCTAGTACTTTATTTCCGCTTACCACTACTACACCAATCACATCTTTTTCATTTGCAAATTTTGACTTAAAGAAATCGGAGTATGCTTTTAGCTTATTAGTAAATTCTGTTGATTGATTAATAGCAGTATAAGTTTTTGTACTGCTGCTTGTGCTGTTTGCCATATTCAAAGCATCCACTTTACCCCAAACTGCTGATTGATTAGCGCTTTTATCAACTGTTTTTCTCAGGCCCATGCTTCCCACATTAAAATAACCGTTGAAATTATTTGTACCCGTGCTCACATTTTCCCAGCGACCAGCTTCAACACAATAAACCGACAAATCAATCTTACCACTATGTGGCAGCAGTATCAAATCTTTTCCAATAATGCGATTTTGCTTGCCTCCAGTTATTACTTCTCCGGACATGATCATAATCGTATCGTTCGAAATGTTTTCAATAGTTAGTGTATTCACCTGTGCACCGCCTAATTGCTCCGTAATAACAACCTTACCTTTTGCCAACGCATCTTTTAAGTTCATGTATTTACCAACTGTTTTAAATGTATCAGTAAAACTCGCTTTGGCTTTAATAGGGTACAGACGCAGGTTCTGATATGTATAATTCTTTTGCTCTGCCTCATTCATACTAAACTTTACATCAAGGTGCTTGTAGGTGTATTGGGAAAATACGTTTGCAGACAACAGCAAGCTGAAGATTACTATTAATGATTTCATGACTTTGGTTTTAAAAGTGAGGGATACAACAGGCATGATGCAGCAATGTGAACAGTTGCATAAAGCCACCCGCAGAAAATTTTGTTAAACGGGAAAACGAAGATTTTTTCTCAGAACCCGTATGTAATCGGCAGTTTAGCTTCATCCCATATGCAAACGACCCCTTATGCAGCCAACTACAGAACGCCTTGACCCACGCTGGTTCCAGGTAATTTTCCAGGCAATTTTTCTTTCTTATGGAATCTGTTTTTTAAAATGGAACGCTGACTGGCTTCATTATTCAATCAGCATTTTTGGATGTTTGCTCTTTCAGTACTCAACAGATTCTATTAAGGCAAAACGGTTTTTAAAGCTCAAAGAATTTGATCGCTGGGGTTTTAGTGTGCTTATCAGCGCCATGAGTTTGTGTCTATTACTTAAAACAAATTATTGGTATGTCAGCTTATTAGCAGCCTTCCTTTCAGTTGTATCAAAATATATTTTCAGGTTTAATCATAAGCATATTTTCAATCCTTCAGCATTTGGGATTGTTGCGGTAATCTTTTTGACGGATAAAGCATGGTTAAGCCCGGGTCAATGGGGAAGTAATGCAGTTATATTTTTTGCAGTAGTTACTCTCGGAACAATAGTGGTAACCAGAGTGCAGAAGCTGGATATATCACTCGCCTTTCTTATCACATTCATCGGTTTACTTTATTGGCGACAAGTATATGTGCTGGGATGGCCGATGGATTATTTTATGCATTCGGTAAGTACAGGCAGCTTGTTATTGTTTACATTTTTTATGATTAGTGATCCGCGTACATCACCCAATCATCCGGTGGCAAGAATATTATGGGCTATGCTGATTGCAGTTGTAGCTTTTTATCTCGCAGCTTTTAAATGGAAATACAATACGATTATTTGGGTGCTGGTAGCTGCAGCCCCTTTAGTACCGGTGTTAGATAAAATTTTTAAAGCAAAAGACTTTAACTGGAAGCCTTCAAACATTCATTTAAATAGTATTATAAAACTTAAACAAATAGTCATGAAACCAATTTTGAAAAAAGGAACAGCAGTACTCATATTAGCTGCTATGATTAGTCACGAAGCCATTGCCTTCTGCGGATTTTATGTGAGCAAAGCTGATGGCACACTAAAAAACAAAACATCACAGGTAATACTCGTTAGAGATGGTAACCGGAATGTGATTACAATGTACAATGATTTTAAAGGCAACCTGAAAGATTTTGCAATGGTAGTGCCTGTGCCGGTTGTATTGGAGAAAAAAGATATTAAAGTAGTCGAGCAAAGCATTTTTAATACACTTAACGAATACAGCAAACCAAGACTGGTGGAGTATTACGATGAAAATCCCTGCAGCCCACGGGAGTATGAGGTGATGATGAGAAAATCTGTAACTGGAAGCGTCTCCAATCTTTCTTCCGAATCGTTAAAGGATAAGAAAGAGGACAGGGTGAAAATCGAAGCCCAGTATCTTGTTGGAGAATACGATATTTTAATTCTTTCTGCTAAAGAATCAAGCGGCCTTAAGTCTTGGTTGGATGAAAATGGTTACAGAGTACCCGACGGAGCAGAAGAAGTATTAGAGCCTTATATCAAAAGCAATCTTAAGTTTTTTGTAGTTAAAGTAAACGAAAAAGAAAAGAAAAAATTACCGGGTAATTTTTTACGTCCCATTCAAATCAGTTTTTCATCGCCAAAATTTATGTTGCCAATTCGTTTGGGAATGGCCAATGCAGATGGTGACCAGGATATGATTGTTTATGCGTTTACGAAGAAAGGAAGAATAGAGGCAACTAACTACAGAACTATTTCATTACCTACCGGAAAAAATATTCCACTGTTTGTAAAAAATAATTTTGGTAATTTCTATGCAAACCTTTTCCAGCACCAATGGGATAAAGAAGGAAAAGCACTGGCTATGCTTGAGTATGCATGGGATGTTAGCCCAAAGAATTATGTAAAATGCGATCCGTGTGTTGCAACAGCTCCTTCTACACAGGATTTGATACAATCAGGTGTATGGTGGATTAACCCCGGCGGAATTAGTCAGCAGCAGGAAGAATATTCGGATAATGTTTATTTCACAAGATTGCATGTGCGTTATAACCGTAAATCATTTCCACAGGATTTAATGTTCCAGGTAACTCCGAATACAGATAGCTACCAGGCAAGATATATCGTTACTCATCCTGCTACCGGCGAGTTTAAATGTGATGAAGGAAAGAAATATCTGAAAGAATTAAAACAACGCCGCGAAGATGAAATGGAGATGCTTACTTATTTAACAGGTAAAAGCTATGGTGACTGGGATGTGGTAACAGAAGAGCCAGAAGAAAAATATGTTCCCAATGAAGCGAAGTATGCAACAATTGCTCCTTCAATAGACGATAATCCTAAACGTAAGCCGGGAGTTTTGTATGCAACAATTGGCGTAATTGGAATAATTGCATTGGTAGGTTTTCGGCAAAGACAAAAGAAATAACCGCTGACTAATAGTCAACAGCTTTATCCTTTAAAAAGGCTTGGCCACTCCAGGCCTTTTTTGCTGTCCAGTCGGCAGCAGGCTCACTCCAGAATGGATGAGAAGCTGGCAAACCCAAACTGAGAAAACCAGTTGTACATAAATACAAACTGCCCGTTGATGTATACGTATCGGCCATTGCTGGCTGATGTCCGCAAAAACCTAATTGCAACCAGCCATTGTTATCAAAAGTTCCCGGTGCTTCAAACATTTTTTTCATAACAAGAGTTAATGCGGCTCTTACCTGTGATGGTTTTATTTCTTCAGGCAGCTTATCTAACAGCGCAATATGTACCAGTGGTTGAAATGCACCATTGCGATAAGTAAGCGATCGGCCAATCGGAGGAAATGTTCCTTCCGGAGAAATTAATCTTTCCTGTTCTACTGCATGACGCTGCATTCTTTTCACAGCAGTTTCATATTCTGAAACATTCATGTAACCAGCTTTTGTATAAACAGCCAGCACATCCACCATCATTGATTGAATTACGAAACCATTGTAGTAATCAAAATGAAGAGTAGGTCCATCGCCATACCAACCATCACCCTTATACCATTCCTGGTGTTTGCGTATTGCCAAATCAACTCTCATCGGATCCCATTTTTCTCCAATCGTATAAAGAAACACTTCAACCATTGCTGCAAATAATAACCAGTTACTATACGGAGGTTTTATTCTTCGCAATTGCATCAATTCTTCAGCCATTCGTTTTTTGGTAGTTGTGTCTAATGGCTCCCATAGTTGTTTGGGTGCTCTTAAAAATCCATGAACTAAAAAAGCAGCATCAACCAAAGGCTGACCTTCTTCACGAAAGTTTAAATAATCCGGTGATTGAGGGTTAACAATATTTGCAACACCTTTCAGCGCATATTCTCCTAGCTTCTTTCTTTGTTTTCCTTCACTGGTATCATCATCTGGCAAAGCCAACCATGGTGCAATACCAGCCAATGTTCTTCCAAAAGCTTCAAGATGTGTAACCTTTTCAGCTTTTAGATTATAACCAGGAGCTTTTTCAACCGGCATGTTTTTTTTCAATGTGCCATTTGCAGTATTTAAAAGTACAGGCTCGGCAATCCGGTTTAATAAGTTTACCCAATAATAACGATCATCATTTGCAAAGCAAGCATCTTCTTTTTCATTTTTTGTAAATGAACTTAAACCTAAACCAAGTCCGGCCAATGGTATTGTTTGCAGAAAATTTCTTCTTTTCATTTGCTGTTATTTTAAATACCAATTTTTTAAACGCAGCAATGCTTCAATAAAATAATAATCAGCATAGGTAAGCGGAACATCAACTTCTGATTTTGCAGGCAAATGACCAACACAATGTTTTAGAATAAATCCACCGTTTGTTCCCTGCTTAGCCCTGTAATCGTTACTTGATAATTTTTTGAGAATAGTTTGCGCCAGGTTTAAATAATTATTTGACCAACTGCTTTCAACATATTTACTCAGCTCTAAAAGCCCTGATGCAATAATAGCTGCGGCAGATGCATCACGCAATGCATTTGGAATTCCGGGAGCATTAAAATCCCAATAGGGAATACCATCTGCTGGCAGATTAGCATTCGTTAAAATAAAGTCAGCAATTTTTTTAGCTTGTTCGAGATAGACAGGATTTTTTGTTTCGCGATAAGTAGCAGTGAAACCATAAAGGCCCCATGCTTGCCCACGGGCCCATGCTGATTCATTCGCTGCACCTTGCGCGGTTCTTTTTTCTTTTACTTCACCATTTTCAGCATTATAGTTCAGCACATGATAAGAGCTATTATCGGTACGAAAATGATTTTTTATTGTGGTGTTGGCATGTGTAACGGCGATTTTATAATAGGATGAATCACCACTTACCTGTGTTGCCCAGAAAAGCAATTCGAGGTTCATCATATTATCAATAATGACTAAAAAATCTCCCTGCTTTGAATCCCACGATTTTATACAACCAGTTTTTGCATTGAAACGGGTAGATAGCGATTTGGCACTTGTCAATAAGACTTCTTTATACTCCGGCTTTGGGGCCAGGCGATTCGCATTACCATAACTACAACCCATCATAAACCCAAGATCATGTGTGCTGGTATTTAGTTTTTCTTTTTCAAGTAAAGAAGTACTACGCAGAGCTTCTGTTTTTACTGACTGCTCTTTTGAATACTCATACAAATACCACAATGTGCCGGGATAAAACCCACTACACCACCAATCGCTGCCTGAAGTGATTAGCTGATTTTTAGATGAATCATAACTTCGTGGCAATTTATCCGAAGGAAGTAATGACTGCATATGCTTGTATTGCAGAATAGCCGACTTCATATTTTCATCCACCAGCTTCTTCATTTCTTTTTTTGAAATGGGCTGTGTGCTGGCTATGACGGAAATAAATAACAAAAAAGCTGTAACCAGTAAGTTTTTAGACAACATGGAATGATTTTAGCGTGAAAGTTAAATCAGTTTTTCAGTCAGGCAATGTACCTTTTTCGGGTTATATTGCACTCCCAAATTTTTAAAGTATGGAGTATAGTAAATTAGTAGCAGTAACGGGTTTGCCCGGGTTGTATGAAGTATTAAGCAGTAAATCGGATGGCGCCATAGTCCGTTCGCTGGATGATGGCAGCACAAAATTTGCCGCCACCCGCACTCATAACTTTTCACATCTTGAGAGCATTGAAATTTATACACAAAGTGATAATGTAAATCTTGTAGAGATTTTTTATGCAATAGAAAAAACAGGCTCGCTGCCTGATATAAAGGATAATGCTGCGCTGAAAAAATATTTTGAAAAAGTTTATCCTGAAATGGATTTTGAAAGGGTATATGCCAGCGATATGAAGAAAATGGTGAAATGGTATGAGCAATTGAAAAAGCATAACATCGAAATAAAGCTGACTGAAATACCAGAAGAGCCAGCGGAAGAAGAAACAGCCGTTGAAGAAGTAGTAGAAGAGAAACCTAAAAAAGCTACAAAAACAAAAGCAGTAAAGGAAGAAGCATCAGAAGAAAAAGAAGCGCCTAAAAAGAAAGCAACAAAGAAGAAAGCTGAATAAATAATTATTCAATTAGCAGATTAATAATTTAGCGGATATCCCATCCGCTATTTTTCATATCAATAAAATCCGCACATCATGCAATACTCCGCTGATATTAAAAAACTCCCCCGCCATTTTTTACCCGCAACCCTTGAGATAACAAACTGGGAAGTGCTGGAACCTTTTTTTAAAAATTTAGGTGAAAGAGAAATTAACTCGAGAGCAGATCTGGAACAATGGCTGAAAGACAGCAGCGAGCTGGAAGCAGCTATCAGTGAAGATGCTTGCTGGCGCCAGGTAAGGGTGACCTGTGATACAGAGAACAAAGAGTATGAAGCCGCATTCAATTATTTTATGATGGAGATTCAGCCAAAGATTCAACCATGGGCTGATAAGCTGAATCGTAAATTAATTGCATCGCCTTTTACGAATGAACTTGATGAGAAAAAGTATTTTACGTTTTTAAGAAATATAAAAAAGAACATTGATCTCTTTCGTGAAGAGAATATTCCATTGCAGGCAGAGTTAAATGTGGAAGCACAGCAATTCGGAATGATTGCTGGTAAAATGACAGTGACTGTAAATGGACAGGAATACACTTTACAACAGGCAGCAAAATTTTTAGAAGATCCGGATAGGAAATTGCGTGAGGAGGTTTATCGTAAAGTAAATGATCGTCGTTTAGAGGATAAAGACAAGTTTAATGAACTCTATTCAAAGCTGGTAGAGAAAAGACATAAGATGGCACTGAATGCCGGATTTAAAAACTACCGCGATTTTCGTTTTGCTGAACTCGGCCGCTTCGATTATACGCCTGCTGATTGTTTTCAATTTCATGAAGCGGTAAAGCAACATGTATTGCCGATTGTAAATTCTTTGTACGAAAGCAAAAAGAAAAAATTGGGATTGGATACATTACGTCCATGGGATATAGATGCTGAGCCGGAAGGAACACAACCACTGCGTCCATTTAAAAATGGTGAAGAGCTTACACAAAAAACAATTGAATGTTTTGATAAGCTCGATACTTTTCTTGGAGATTGTCTGCGTAGAATGAAAGAGATGGGCCATTTTGATTTGGAAAGCAGGAAAGGAAAAGCACCGGGCGGTTATAATATGCCACTGGCTGAAAGCGGAGCTCCATTTATTTTTATGAATGCGGCAGGCACATTGGATGATGTAACAACAATGGTACATGAAGGTGGACATGCTATTCATTCTTTTCTTAGCCATAATCTTGAGTTAAGTGGTTTTAAAGAATACCCAACTGAAATGGCTGAAGTTGCCAGCATGAGTATGGAGCTGATGAGCATGGATAAATGGACTGTTTTCTTTGATAAAAAAGATGAGTTGGTTCGTGCAAAAGAACAGCAACTGGAAAGAGTAATAACCATTCTCCCATGGATTGCAATCATTGATAAGTTCCAGCACTGGGTATATGAAAACCCTAATCATAGCCTGGAAGAAAGAGCCGAGAATTGGGTAAACATTTTAAATGAGTTTGCTTCATCTGCAATTGACCAAACCGGTTTGGATGAATACAGGAAGTATGGCTGGCAACGCCAGTTGCATCTTTTCGAAGTTCCTTTTTATTATATAGAATATGGCATAGCGCAATTAGGTGCTATCGGTATGTGGATGCAGTACAAGGAGAATGATAAAAAGGCTTTGAACAACTACCTGGCTGGCTTGAACCTGGGCGGTACCCGTACCTTGCCCGAGTTGTTTTCTGCTGCAGGTCTGCGTTTCGACCTTTCACCTCAACATATTGGGAAGCTCATGCTTTTTGTAAAAACTGAGCTTGACAACCTCGTATAGGTATAAAAAATACCACTAAAGTGGTATTGCCGGGCATTCAGGAGGCATCTACATTTGAGTATCAAAATGAATTAATCAAATCGATTATAAACTTTTGCTACTAATCAGAGCCTTAACCTGAGTCCCGGTGTTTCCACAGCGGGGCTTTCTTTTTTGAAGTGTTAATTCTTACAATTCTTGCAAATCCCGTTTATCACAACTTCAATATGTTCAGGGCTATAGCCTTTCGGCAATTTTACTTCAGGAGTCGTTACTTCATCCAGGCAATAAGTGTTTCCGCATTCCAAACATTGAAAATGCACATGATGGTCGTGATGATGCCCTTCAGAGCATTCATCTTTACATAAAGCGTATTTAACTGAATTATCGGGAGTAGGTATGGTGTGAATGATTCCTTTTTCAACAAAAGTTTGAAGAGTACGGTAAACAGTAACACGATCAAATTTTTCGCCAGCGCCTTTTTCAATATCGGCATGGGCTAATGCACCTTCCTTACCCATAAAAAGACCCAAAATCTTTTTACGGCTATCAGTAATGCTCAGCTTATTTGATTTTAAAATATTGTCGACCTGCATAACTGTTTATTTAATCTCTTAAGGCTTTTTTAATATCACGTATCAAGGCATTTACTTCATCCAATTTAAGTCCATCATAGATTTTACGAACCTCACCTCTTTTATTTACCAATGCCCAGAACTGTGTATGTAAAAAATCATCATCAATACTTTTTAAGTTGTTGGCCGGATCGTCAATAGCATAAGCAAAGCGGGCCATGTTGTATAAACTGTCCTTACGGCCGGTAAGAAAAATCCATTTGTTTGGATCTGCTCCAACCGAGTCAGCATAACGTTTAATTTTTGGAACAGAATCTACCTCTGGGTCAGAGGTGTGTGAAAGAATCAAAAAATCTTTTTCATCTTTAAAACGTTCATACACTTTTTTCAGGTTACCATTCATTTCAGGGCAAATGCCTTTGCAGGTTGTAAAAAAATAGCTTGCTACAAATACTTTCCCTTTTATATCTTTTTCTGTTACCTGTTGCCCATCCTGGTTGGTAAAGGAAAAAGGTTTGGCCTTGCTGATCGAGGGCAGTTTGGATCGGTTAAACTCCGGCACCAGCGATGTGATAATAAAATAAAACGCTACGGCTAAGCCAGCAAAAAACAGGATATAGAAGTGAGACTTTTTCATTTGAAATGCAAATTTAACCCCATCGGCTTAAATGTTTTCGTCAACAACTTACCAAACCGGTAAATATTGTTTTGCAACAAGGTTGCTTTTTTCTATTTTTGCCATTCGTATGAAACTGAAGATGAATTGGGACGCATTGGGAGTATCGGCAAGCCTTGCTTGTGCTATACATTGTGCCTTGCTGCCATTAATTATGACTTCATTACCCCTTTTCGGGATGAATATCATTAACAACAGCACCTTTGAAGGGATTATGATTTTGCTGGCTCTTGCTATTGGCGGCTATTCATTGTATCATGGTTATAAAAAACATCATCATAGTTTTCTTCCATTGACTTTGTTTGC
>Ga0315910_10000597_pt1 | contig 35592 bp, 34 predicted proteins | sample EdamamesoilMG_FD_204470 | JGI IMG/M metagenome (GOLD analysis project Ga0315910, IMG submission 204470) | Garden soil microbial communities collected in Santa Monica, California, United States - Edamame soil | ecosystem: Environmental > Terrestrial > Soil > Garden | place: USA: California...
GCGGGCGGGGGCTTTCACGATCCGTTCGACATCTTTCGCGCGGTTTTCGGCGGGCGGGGCGGAATGTTCGACGAGTTTTTTGGTGGGGGCGGGCGGAACGACCCGACTGCGCCCCAGCGGGGTGATGACCTGCGCTATGACATGGAAATCAGCTTCGAAGAAGCGGTCATGGGGTGCGAAAAGGAGATCTCCATCACCAAACCTGATCGTTGCGACGCCTGTGAAGGCTCAGGCGTCGAGCCCGGTTCAAAAACCCGGACCTGTGACACGTGCCAAGGCCGTGGACAGGTCATCAGTTCGCGCGGTATTTTCAGCATCGCCCAGACTTGTCCCAAGTGCCAGGGCGCGGGTCGCGTTGTAGAAAAACCGTGCCGCCCGTGTCACGGCCAGGGCACGGTGAACAAACCGGCAAAGATCAAACTGCGCATTCCCGGCGGTGTGGACACCGGCGCGCGCCTGCGGTCGAGCGGCAACGGCTCGGCCGGGCTGCGTGGCGGCCCCCCCGGCGATCTCTACGTGATCCTGCACGTCAAGGCCCACGACATCTTCCAGCGCGAAGGCGACGATTTACTGTGCGAAGTCCCGGTGAGTTTTGTCCAGGCCGCGCTGGGGGCAGAGGTGGAAGTACCCACCATGAACGGCAAGGCCGTGATCAAGGTTCCCGCCGGCACGCAGCCCGGCGCGATGTTCCGGCTCAAGGGCCGCGGCGTGAAGAATCTTCAAGGCTACGGTCATGGCGATCTGCACGTGCGGATCGACGTGGAGGTACCGACACATCTGACGTCCGCCCAGCGCGCCAAGCTGGAGGAATTCGGCGCCTTGCTCAGCGGGAAGGAAAGCCCCAAGAGCCAGAGCTTCTTCGAGAAGGCCAAACGGCTGTTCCAGTGATCATGCATCGCTTCTTCCTTCCGCCACCACAGTGCTCCGGCACGACGCTCCGGCTGGAAGATCGCGAAGCACATCACGCCACTTCGGTGTTGCGCCTGCAATCTGGCGACCACGTCACAGTGCTTGACGGCGCGGGCCATGAAATCGAATGCGAAGTCCGCGAGGCAAACAAACGTGAAGTGACACTCCGGGTAATCGGGAACAAATTTCATCCTCCCCTGCCCGCCCGGATCACACTGGTCCAGGCTGTGCCCAAGGGAAAGACTTTCGATGTCATCGTGCAAAAGGCGACGGAACTCGGCGCCCACCGCATCGTGCCGTTGCTGACTGAGCGCGTGGTATTGCGGCTCGAAGATGCCCGGGATGCGGCACACAAGGTCGAGAAATGGCGGCAGGTGGCGATCGAGTCCATCAAACAATGCGGCTCGCCGTGGTTACCGGAAATTGATCTGCCGATAACCTTCGAGGATTACCTTGCACGTAAGGAAGCTCACGAACTCACCCTCGTTGCCGCCCTGGCTGGAGATCGCCAGCATCCGCGCCGGCACTTCGAAATTTTTCAACAAGCCCACCAGCGGCCGCCAGCTTCAATCCGGGCCTGGGTCGGGCCGGAGGGTGATTTCACACCCGACGAACTGGCAGCCATTCTGACGATGGGTGCACTGCCGATCACGCTGGGCGCAAACACCCTGCGCGCGGAGACGGCAGCGATTTTCTGCCTTTCCGTATTGAGCTACGAATTGCAATCGCCGCAAACTTGAACGTCATGGCCGACGAACTTCAATCCGCCGTCACGACACTGGGGCTGGAAAAATTCCAACACCACATCTTCCTGTGCGCCGAGCAAACCGAAGCCAAGTGCTGCGCGCGCGAACAAGGCGTCGAGGCGTGGGAATTCCTGAAACGCCGCCTCAAGGAGCTTGGCCTCGTCGGCCCTGAGCCACGGGTGTTCCGCACCAAGGCCAATTGTCTGCGCGTCTGTGTGCAAGGTCCGATCGCGGTCGTCTACCCCGAAGGCATCTGGTATCACTCCTGTTCGCCGGCGGTGCTGGAGCGCATCATCCAGGAGCACCTGATCGGCGGCCGGGTGGTTGATGAGTTTGCCTTCGCAAAGAATCCGTTGGCCTAAGCCAGGATGATTTTCCGGGGTGAAAAGGGTCGCAACCAAGGCGTAACATCGTTGTCACCATTTTCATCCAGATTCTTGTGGACAAACCTGCCGCGAAACCTTATTCCGTCCTCGGTTTTCTACGAACCAGACCATGGCCCGACTGCTGCTAGATACGGGAGGCAAGCACCGCGAAGTTTTTGAACTCAGCGCGGGCGTAAACCGTTTTGGCCGGAGCGAAGAATGTGATTTTCAACTCGACCATTCATCCGTCTCCGGCATCCACTGTGAAATGGTCCTCTCCGCGCAAGGAGTTCTGCTCCGTGACTGCGGCTCGACCAATGGCACGAAATTGGACGGCCAGCCGGTCACTGAAGCCTGGTTGACCACCGGCCAGACCGTTCACATCGGCGCGCTGAAACTGATCGTGGAGATGACCGATGCCCCGGTGATCATCCCCCGCATCGAAGTGGACATCCCCAAACCGCCGGTCGTGACCACTGATGGGGGCGTGCTTTGCCGCCGACACCCGAAAGCCCGCGTCACCCATCATTGCAATCATTGTCACGAGATGTTGTGCGACGCCTGTGTCCACCGCCTGCGCCGCCGCGGCGGCAAGTTGCATCTGTTCTGCGCCTTGTGCAGCCATGATTGCGAACCGATTGGCGAGGATAAACCCAAGAAGAAGTCCTTCCTCAGCACCTTCAAGAGCACGATCCGGCTTCCTTTCACCCGCAAGAAGAACGCGGAAAAATAATCCGCAAGGCCGATAAGACTGCTTCTCCATCACCCACGCTGTGTGTTATCCGTCGCGATTGCTTCTGACAGGATGGCCATGACTTCTGCCCGCGCTAGCGAACCGACGAGCCGCCGTTCTGCGGGGCTGTTCACCACGGGTATGTTCCGCAATTCACTGGCAAACACGATCGGCAATGCTTCCGTGAGCCGTTGCCCCGGGGTGACAAAGCGTGGCACCGGACGCATCACATCACTCGCGATCACTCCGGGCACTTCGCGGCCGTCACCGAGGAATTCCTTCAAATCATGCAACGCCACCACTCCGATTAGTCGCCCTGGCCCATCGATGACTGGCAGATAATTATTGGCGTTGGTCAGGAACCGCTCCGCCACATCGCTCAATGGGGTGTTGTCCCGCACGGGCGAAACCGGCGCGTGCATCAGATCTCCGACCGTCCGCTCCACCGCGGCGCCGGCTGCTGTCGAATCGCGTCCTAATTCCAGCCCCCGCTGGCGCAACGGTTCGGTGTAGATCGAATCATCATGCAACCGGCCCGCTGTGAGTATCGCCACCACACAACCCAGCATCAACGGCGGCATCAACGAGTAATTAAGGCAGATCTCGAACACCAGGATCATCGCCAACAACGGCGAGCGGGTGGTGGCCGCCAGCATGCTGCCCATGCCCACCACCGCAAAAGTTGTTGTGGGTAGATTCTCGGCTAACTTCAACTCGTGCAGTGCCGTCGCAAACGCCGCCCCCAGGCTCGCGCCCAGCATCAGGGTTGGGGTGATCAATCCGCCGACCGCCCCCGAACCCAGGGTGACTGAAGTCGCCAGCAGTTTTGCCAGCAACAACCCGCCCAGAAACAACAACGGGGCTTCCCCTGCCGGAAAGCGCCCGCCCAGCACGCGGTTGGTCATCTCCGCTCCGTTGCCAAACACCCCGGGAAACTGCATCGCAATCGCTCCCACGATCAACCCGCCAAGTCCGAGCTTCACATAGATCGGGAGTTTGATCCGCCGGAACTGTTCCTCGCTGGCGCGCAGCAGTTTCAGGAAACCGGCGCCGAGCAAACCCGCCGCCACACCCAACAGGATGAACCACGGCAGTTGACTCAACCGGGTGAATTCGAACGTCGGCACGGAATACCACGGCCCGATGCCAAACAGACTGCGCGACACCATCGCCGCCACCACCGACGCAAACGCCAGTGGCGCGAAGAGGGTCATGGAAAAATTCCCCAGCACCACCACCGATGCGAACACCGCTCCAGCGATGGGCGCGTTATAGGCCGCAGCGATGCCTGACGCCGCGCCACAGCCCACCAGCAACCGTAACCGGTACGGTGGCCAATTTGAGAGTTGCCCCCACTTGGAAGCGAGCGTCGCCGTGACCTGTGTGATGCCACCTTCACGTCCCAGCGACGCGCCCGTGCCAATGCTCGCCAACGAAGATAACGCCCGCACCAATCCACTCCGCAACGGCAAACGCCCGTCACCAGCCACCACGGCTTCGAGAAGATTCGTCGCCGGCTTGCCACCCGTCAGGCGCGGTCCCCAGTGGAGGATCAATCCCGCCAGCACACCGCCTAGAGCCGGCACGATCGCCCGTTGCCAGGCTGGCAACATTTCCGCCACAGAAACTGGATCACTGGAATCGTGCAGGAAGAAAAGCTGCACCCGCTCAATGGCGAGGAAGAAAACGAAATTGACCAACCCGCCCAGCACGCCAACACAACCCGCCAGGATGAGATGCGACACCTCCTCGCGGAACACAACCTTCTCCCGCCACGGCAGTGCTTTTCGCCAGTGACGGTGGAAGAAGGCCTGCAAGTTCAGGAACAGCGTTTTGGGCTGCACCGCCTTCACCATCTGAATGTAGCCGCCCCAGCACAACTGGCCAGTCCGGTTTTCACGTGACGCAGGCGCATCCGTGAAGTTGCCCCGCCGGCGCCGCTCCCGCATACTGCGCGCGGATGAGCAAAGCGTTTTACATCACCACGGCCATTGACTACGTCAACGGCCAGCCGCACCTCGGGCATGCGTACGAGAAGATCATCACGGATGTGATCGCGCGTTCGCGCCGCAGCCTGGGGCAGAAGGTGTTCTTTCTCACCGGCCTCGACGAGCACGGGCAAAAGGTGCAGCAAGCGGCGCAGGCCGAAGGCAAAACGCCGCAAGCTTACTGCGATGGACTGGCCAACGACTGGCAGGCATTCACCAAAAAGCTGGAACTCACGAACAACGATTTTGTCCGCACTACGGAACCGCGCCACAAAAACTTCGTCCAAACCATCCTCGCAAAGCTGAATGCGGAAGGGCACTTTTACACGAAGACCTACGAAGGCTGGTATTCCACGAAAGAGGAAACCTTCCTCACTGATAAGGATCGCCGGACTGATGGCACGTTCGATCCCAGTTACGGCGAAGTCGTCAAGCTTCAGGAGACGAACTATTGGTTCAAACTCGGCGAGCATCAGCAATGGCTGATTGATTACATCGAGGCAAATCCGACATTCATCCAGCCTGATTATCGCCGCAACGAGGTGCTAGGCTTTCTCAAGAACAACACGCTCGAAGATCTCTGCATCTCGCGGCCCGCTGCGCGTTTGAACTGGGGCATTCCCCTGCCCTTCGACAAGGATTACGTCACCTACGTCTGGTTCGACGCACTGGTGAATTACATCAGCGTCCCCGCTTCACTTGGTGATTCAACCGTCACGCGCTGCAATAGTTCGAAGATCGAACTCTGGCCGGCCGACATTCACTTCATTGGCAAGGACATCCTGAAATTTCACGCAGTCTTCTGGCCTATCATGCTCAAAGCCATGGGCCTGCCACTGCCGAAACAACTTCTCGTCCATGGCTGGTGGCAAAAGGATGGCGCAAAGATTAGCAAGAGCACCGGCAACATTGTCGATCCGATCGCGGTTATCAATGAATGGGGACTCGACGCGTTCCGCTTCTACGTGGTGCGCGAACTCGACATCGGCCCAGATGGCAACTGGACGGACGCCGGCTTCAAGGCGCGTTACCAAGCTGAACTCGCCAACGGGCTCGGCAATCTCGTGAATCGCTCGCTCTCGATGCTCAAGCGTTACCGCAACGGCATCGTGCCTGGGCGCTCGGATGAGCTCGCGCCCGAGGCGAACAAAGCCATCGCTGAAACCCGCGCGCACTTTGAAGCAAACGAACTGCAGGCCACATTGCTGAGTATCTGGTCGCTGGTCACTCGCGCCAATCAATACGTGGATCAAACCGCACCGTTCAAACTTGCGAAAGATCCGGCACAGGCAAAACGCCTGGACGAAGTCCTCTACAATCTTGCCGAAACCTGTCGCGTGCTGGCCGTCTTGCTCTGGCCATTCATTCCGCAAACAGCAACGAAGATTTACGCCCAACTTGGCTTGCAAGGTGAGCCCGGCACCTTCTCAGCCGCGAATTGGGGTGGATTGCAGGTTGGTCATCAGATTGGCGAACCCGCGCCATTGTTCCCGCGCAAGGATGTCTGATCGCACCAAACATTTCCTTCCAACTTCCCGAAAATTCTGGCTTCATTATCCGGGCGGTCGCTGATGGCCGCCCAAACTGTTTACAATCATGGAATCATTACCGACGGTCATTCTCAAACCCGGCGAAGCGGATCGCATCGTGGCCGGCCACCCCTGGGTCTATAGCTCCTCCGTCCTGCGCATGACCGCGCAGGCGCGCGACGGCGAGCTCGTGCAGGTGAAGGATCACCGCCAGCGCCTGATTGGCTCGGGTTTTTACAACTCAAAATCTCGTATCAACGTCCGGGTGCTGGATCGCGAGCGCATCGAGGTGGATGAGAAGTTTTTCGCGCAACGCATCCGCGCCGCACTGGCTGTACGCCAGCGTCATTTGCCCAACGTGTCGTCCTTCCGGGTGGTGAACGCCGAGAGCGATTTCCTCAGCGGTCTCATTGTGGACAAATACGAGGACGTGCTGGCCATCCAGATTTCCGCGCTCGGCATGGACAAACGGAAGGAAATGATTGTCGCCGCGCTGCAAAAGATTTTCTCCCCACGCGCAATCGTGGAGCGTAGCGATGTCGGCTCCCGGAAGTTTGAAGGACTCGAGGAAGCCAACGGCGTGTTAGCCGGAGAACTCACTGGACCCGTGAGTGTGAAGCTGAATGGTCTGCAATTTGAAACTGACCTTGCCGCTGGCCACAAGACTGGCATGTATCTCGATCAACAGACGAGTTACGAAGCCGTGGCCCAGTTCGCCAAGGATGCGAGAGTCCTTGATTGCTTCAGTTTCCTCGGCGGCTTCGGCCTGCACGCCGCTCGCACTGGCGCGAAGCAGGTGCACATGCTCGATCAAAGCGCCGACGCCGTGGCTGCGTCACTGCGCAATGCCAAGACCAATGGACTGGGCGATCGAGTTTCTGCCGAAGCAGTGAATGTGTTCGATTGGCTGAAAGCGAACACCGCGACCAAGCCGAACGAGAAGCTGTTGCCCAAGTTCGACTTGATCATTCTCGACCCGCCATCCTTCACCCGCACCCGCGCGGCCGTGCCGGATGCGTTGCGCGGCTACAAGGAAATCCACGTGCGGGCGCTCAAGCTGCTCAAACCCGGCGGCGTGCTCGCCACCTTCTGCTGCTCACACCACGTCAACGGCACCCTGTTCCAAGACACGGTGCTTTCGGCGGCATTTGACACCCGCAAAGTCCTTCGTCGCGTGGCGACCTATTCGCAATCACCCGATCACCCGATCATCCCGATGATTCCCGAGACGGAATACTTGAAGGGCTTCGCGTTCGAGCTAGTGCGGTGAACTTGGACTGATCCATCAGTTATCCGCCGCCAGTCCAGGACCTGATCCACCGTCAAACTGATCGTAAATCCGCAGCAATGGGAGAAAGAGCGCGATCACAATGCTGCCGACCACAATCCCCAAGAAGACCAACAATACCGGCTCAAGCAGCGATGTCATTGCGCTCACGGCGTTGTCCACCTCTTCGTCGCAGTTGTCGGCGATCTTCAACAGCATCTCCGGCAACGCGCCGGTTTGTTCACCCACGTCCACCATGCCGGTGATGATGGGCGGAAATACCTTCGCCGCGCGCAGCGGCATCGTCAGTGATTCCCCTTCTTTCACGCTGGTGTGAATGGCTTCCACGACGCGGCCGATGACAGCGTTGCCGGCCGTGTCGCGGACGATCTTCAACGCCTGGAGCACCGGCACGCCGTTCGCCAGCAAAGTGCCCAAGGTTCGCGCGAAACGGGAAATAGCTGCCTGCCGGAACACGCGACCGACCGCGGGCAACACCAATTTCAACCGGTCGAGCGTAAAGCGCCCGATGGTTGTGCGACCAAACATGACCAGGCTGATGGCCGAAGCCGCGAGAATTCCCAAGCCCAAAGGCGCCTGATGCCGCACGAAATCGCTGACGCGAAAGACAAACTCGGTGAACGCCGGCAGCTTCGCGCCTCCCAACAGTCCGCTGAAGACTTCCTTGAATTGAGGAATCACGAGGATGGTCATCACTCCCATGATGGCAGCGGCCACGGTCATCACGGCCGCGGGATAAACCATTGCCGCCTTGACCTTGCCCTTGATGCGTTGCGCCTTTTCCAGAAACTCCGCCAGCCGTTTCAGCGTGATCTCCAATGCCCCGCCAATCTCTCCGGCGCGCACCATGTTCAAGTAAAGGGTATTAAATACCTTTGGATGTTCAGCCATGGCTTCCGACAAGGAACCACCCGACTCAATGGCATCCGTCAATCGGCTGATCACGTGCTTGAGGGCGGCATTGCTTTCCTGTTCATGTAGGATCTTCAATCCGCGCAGCAGCGGCATGCCAGCTTCGATCAAAGTCGCAAGCTGGCGGGTGAAGACGGCAAGCACCCGCGGTTTGACGCGCCCGCTCAGGCCCGGGATGCGGATGCTGAAGTTGGCGGAGCGCGCCAGCGGACGAGAACCCAGGACCGTCCGCCGGCGCGTCCTCTGCCCAACCACCCGTGTCGGAAACAAGCCCATTTCCCGCAACCGCCGCAACGCTTCGCTTTGATCGGTCACCTCCAGTGCGCCGACCACGCGCAGCCCGGCGCTATTGACTGCTTCGTAAGTGAACGAGTTCATGGCTACAGTCGGTCTGACCGGGCCGGACGAGAATGCTCACGGGAAAAATCCAACGATTACTCGCCACATCTTTGTCACTTTCCCGGCCTAAGTATTCGAACGTGGGATTCCACTGACTCCCCGCTGGACAAGCATATACCTTGGCCGTAACGTCGCTTCATATAAGGGCGCCATGCGGCAATTCTGCCTTTCAATCACACTGTTAAGCAGCAGCAAACACAGATGAGCCAATGCTACTATTGCAAGCATGAGGTTGCGCCGAATGCCAAGGTTTGTCCGCATTGCGGCGAGTCTTATCCGGTTGGTCGATCATTTTTTACGCACCCGGTCGTAGTTGTCTCATGGCTTGGATTTTCTGCGTTTGGTTTTTGGCTGACTAATTCCTTCACCGCGATGGCAGTTTGGCAGTCCATTTTGGTCGCGCCGACCGTTGTAGGACTTCTGTTCGTAGTGCTTGTCCTTATTGGAGATTGAAAGACATGTTGCCCCCTAACCAGACAATGCGGCGAACCGCCACCCCGCTTAGCCGTCGAACGGTTCGTAGCTTCATGCGCGTCGCTAGCGGCATCCTCTTGGTGGCCGCCGCCGTTGAATCCGCCGTTGCGCAATCTGCGGCGACAGTATCCCCGCCGCGCGGAACCAATCTCATCGTCCGCCTCTATTACGGCGACCGAACGCGGCTGGATGAATTGGTTTCGCGCTATGACGTGTTTGAATCGGCGAATCATGCTGCCGGCTTCGTGGAAGCGCGGTTGTCGCCGGGCGAGTTCACGGCGTTGCAACAGTCCGGTTATCGCGTGGAGATCGATCCGACATTGACCGAGAGCGCCAATGAGCCTTTACAACCGCTGCCCGATCAGTTTGCCGGGATTCCCGGCTTCCCGTGCTACCGGACCGTGGAGGAGAACTTCGCGACGCTCGACCAGATCGCAACAAATCATCCCGGCATCGCCTCGCTGGTGGACATCGGTAACAGTTGGGACAAAGTCACAGCGGGCGGCCCCGCAGGTTTTGATTTGCGCGTGCTCGTGCTCTCGAACAAGTCCCGGCCCGGCCCGAAACCGCGCTTCTTTCTCATGGCCGAGCATCACGCGCGCGAATTGACGACGACCGAGACGGTGTTGCGGTTTGCTGAGGAATTGGTAGCCGGTTACAACGTGGATGCCGACATCACCTGGTTGCTGGACTATTACGAAATCCACATCCTGCCGATGGCGAATCCCGACGGGCGCAAGTGGGCGGAACTGGGTTATTATTGGCGCAAGAACACTGATAGCGCGAACGGCTGCACCAACATCCCTGGACTAGGCACGGACCTGAATCGCAATCTCGGTCACAACTGGGGACTCGGCGGCAGCAGCGGGTCGCCCTGCAACGAAACCTACCGTGGCCCGACGCCGTTCTCTGAGCCGGAGAACCAGGCGATTCGGGATTACGTGCGCGCGCTCTTTGCCGATCAACGCGGGCCGCTGGATTCCGATGCCGCGCCGACCAACGCCACCGGGCTGGTCATCAGCGTTCACAGTTACAGCCAGCTCGTGCTGTATCCCTGGGGCTGGACCACAAATCCCGCCCCGAACCTGACGGCGCTGCGGACGCTCGGCGGGCGCTTCGGCTACTTCAACCGTTACACCGTTCAACCGGGCATCGCGCTCTATGCGACCAGCGGCACGGTGGACGATTGGGTATATGGCGAGCTCGGCGTTGCGTCATACACCTTCGAACTCGGCACGGCGTTTTTTGAAGCCTGCACAAATTTTCAGTCAACGATCTACCCATCCAACCGCCCGGCACTCTACTACGCGGCCAAGGCCTGCCGCCAACCGTACCTCAATCCGGCCGGACCTGATGTTTTGCAAGTGAGCGCGATTCCCGCCGGTGTGCAACCGGGAACTTCGGTCGCGCTAAACGCCGTCGCGGCAAGTGGGCGTTCGTTTGGCTACTCGCCGCTACCTCCCGCCCCAAACATCACCGCCGCGCGCTACAGTGTGGATAATCCCTCGTGGGTAACAGGCGTGGTGACGCACGCGATGAGCGCAGCCGACGGCAGCTTCAATTCCTCCAACGAATTGGTGAGCGCGACGCTGGATACCACGGGCTGGTCACCGGGACGCCATGCGGTTTTCATCGAGGCACGATCTGGCGGCGCCGATTGGGGCGTGCCTACGGCGGTCTTTGTCAATGTTCAGCCCGCGCCTCCGTTGCTGTCGGCCTCGCTCCAGCCGGCGGGCATCGTGCTGAGCTGGCCCAGCGCGACCAATGCGCTCTACACGCTCCTCTCCACCACGAATCCCGCGGCGACGTTCTCAGTGCTCGCCAGCAACATACCGGCCCAGCCGCCCAACAATCTTTTCACCGACGCCGTCAGCACCGTGGGAGCGCGATTCTATCGGCTGCGGATCGAGCCGTGAAGGGCTTGAGTTGCAGATTCAAATCTCAATCTGCCCGGAAAACGCAAAGTCGGCTGGACCGGTCAACTGAACCGCGGAGAAGGAACTGCCGTCATCCCTGAAACCGACTTCCAGCATGTCTCCGCCCTGAACCTGAACTTTGACGGGAGAGGTAAATTTGTGGACGCGCGCGGAGATCATCGCGGAAGCGCTCACGCCTGTGCCACACGCAAGTGTCTCACCTTCCACGCCGCGTTCGAACGTGCGCACGCGGATGTGGTTCGGGCCAAGCACCTGCACGAAGTTCACGTTCGTCCCGCGCGGGGCAAAGTGCGCATGCCGGCGAATCTCCGATCCGAGTTGCGTGACCATCGCCTTGTCGGCATCGGGAACAAACAGGACGGCGTGCGGCACGCCGGTGTTCAGCGAGTGGATGGTTTGCGTTCCCGTGGAAAGCGAAACCTGTTCATGGAGTCGCAGGTCTTTCGGTGCGGTGAGATTCACGGTCACACGTTCGCCGTTCAATTCAGCTTTGATTACGCCAGCGCCCGTCTCAAAAGTGAACGAACCGTTCGCGCCCGCGACTTTCTGCACAAACCTGCCGAAGCACCGCGAGCCGTTGCCGCACATCTCGCCGGCGCTACCATCGCTGTTGTAAAAATCCCAGGCCCAGTCGGTTTTGCCGGAGCGGGAAGGCACGAGCAAGATGACGCCGTCCGCACCGATCCCGCGGTGACGATCGCACAGCCGGATGATCTGCTCGGGGGTGAGCTGGATGCCAGCGGTCCGATTATCAATCAGCACGAAGTCATTCCCCGCGCCGTTCATTTTCGTGAAGTTCAAAACCATGGCGGACAGTGTAGCAGCTCCCGGTTCGGAGTTCCAAGTTTGAGTTGGCTGGCGGAATCAATGCCAGAGCGAATCGGCCTGGGTTAATCTGGCAAGCAAGCCGGCGTCTGCCGCCGGAAATTCAAACCGGCCCAATTGATCGCGGGCGACCCAATTGACCGCTGCACAACCAAGAGGCTGCGGCTCCCCGGCTGTCAGGCGACACAGAAAAAAACGGAGATGCACCGACTTGTCGGGATAATCGTGATCGACTGATTCGAAGAGCTCCCCGACCTCGACCGTGACGCCAAGTTCCTCGTGCAGTTCCCGAACCAGGCATTGTTCAAAACTCTCGCCCGCTTCACGTTTGCCGCCGGGGAATTCCCAAAGCCCACCAAGATGTGAATCCGCGTGCCGTTGGGCGATAAGCAGTTTGCCTTCACGAAAGATGAGGCCGGCGCTGACTTCGACAGTGCGGCGGGGCTCAGTTTTCACCGTCCAACGCTCTTGTAGATCCAGCCCAACCGCTCCATCTCTTCGGGGTCAAAGAGGTTTCGCCCATCGAACATGATTGGATGCGTCATCGCATTCCGCGACTTTTCCAGGTTGAGTTTCTTGAATTCATCCCACTCGGTTGCCACCACCAGTGCGTCGCAGTCTTCGGCCACGTCGTTCATGTCTGCCACGTAGGTCACGCCCGGCAGGAGCGACTTCGCCTTGTCCATCGCCTTGGGATCGTGGACCCGGAGAGTGGCGCCTTCCTTGAGCAGCCGCTGACAAAGCTCGATGGCTGGCGAGGAGCGGACGTCATCGGTGTTCTGCTTGAACGCCAGGCCGAGCACCCCGATTTTCTTGTCCTTCAACACCCAGAGCGTATCAGTGATCTTTTTGACAAACCGTTCCATCTGTGCGGCATTGATGTGCTGCACTTCTTTCAGCAGCCGGAATTCGTAGCCGACCTGTTCGGAAATCTTGATGAAGGCGCTGAGGTCCTTCGGGAAACAACTGCCGCCAAAGCCGATACCCGCGTTCAGGAAGCGGCGGCCGATACGTTCATCCAAGCCCATGCCCGCAGCGACCTGCTGCACGTTCGCCCCGGTCGCCTCACACAGGATCGAAACAGCGTTGATGTAGGAAATCTTGAGCGCGAGGAACGAGTTGGCAGCGTGCTTGATAAGTTCGGCGGAGTTGATGTCGGTGACGATGATGGGCGCGTTGAACGGTGCGTAGATCTCCTTCATCGCCGCCGCAGGTCGTGGCGAGCGCACGCCGACCACAATACGATCGGGCTTCATCAAGTCTTCGACCGCAAAACCTTCGCGCAAGAATTCCGGGTTGCTGACGACGTCGAATTCCACCTTCGCCTTGCAATAGCGCTTGATGGTCTCGGCCACCTTGTCACCCGTCTTCACCGGCACGGTGCTCTTGTCCACGACGATCTTGTAACTCGTCATGGCCCCCGCGATGTCACGGGCCACACGCTCGATAAAACTCATGTCCACCGAGCCATCCGGCTGCGGTGGTGTTGGCACAGCGATGAAGATGACGTCGGACTTCTCGACCCCCTCAGCAGTGCTGTTCGTGAAGTTCAACCGGCCGGCGGCGACATTTTTCCGGACCATTTCCTCCAGCCCGGGCTCATAGATCGGAATGCCGCCGCCCTGCAAAAGCTTCACCTTGCTGGCATCATTGTCCACGCAGATGACGTGGTGGCCGACCTCCGCAAAGCAGGTTCCGGTGACAAGTCCGACGTATCCGGTCCCGATAATGGTTAACTTCATGATCAACTGGCTGGTTACGACTTCGAATGCTCCCGGGACGAAAACCGGCGAACTGCCTGCTCAGGGATTGTTAGTGACGGCCAGGGAAGCCGCTGGATTTGGCGTTGCCGCCGGAATGGCTGGCGGGGGTGGCAGTTGTTGCTGAATCTCGGCCACCCGGATGCGGGATTCACTGCCGAGCATCCCGTTGGGGTCGGCCCGGGCGACTTCTTCAAACAACGGCAACGCTTCGATGAGCTTGCCTTGCGAATGCAAGATCCGTCCCAGTGAACACGTCGCCGAAATCCCCAACCCGGATGTCTTGTACCGGTCGGCCAGCCCTTTGTAGGACTTCGCCGCTTCGTCGATCTTGCCCTGGGCCTCCAGACAGGTGGCCACGCCATACATCGCCTCCGGGACAAAGGGATGATCGGAATTCTCGGCGATGAACTTTTGAAAATGGGTCTGCGCTTCAGTGTATTTGCCATCCACGAACAGGACCGTGGCCGCCTGAAATTCTGCCCGTGCAGCCGCCGGCGTCCCGTCATGTTCGCCGACCAGCTTCAGGAGGTTCTCGGTCGTGACCGCCTGGGAATTGCGTTGCAGCGTGCCATTGACCAAAGTGTCCGTAAGCGCCTCGGAAGCGTTGACGGTGCTTTGTTGCTGCCGCCAGTAAAGGAAACCTGCGATCAAGGCGACCACGGCGGCGATGCCGGCGACCGTTAAAGCGGTTTTGCGATTGGCCTCAAACCACGACACGAGTGTTAGAATCGGACCTAACTCAGCGGCTGCTTTCTTTTCCATAATTGAGCGCGCCATTGTTCGCTGAATCATCGCAAAGGCAAGCCAGAAATCCCCGCAATCCGCCCTGTTTGCGCTTCTGACGGGCCGGATGCTTGAAAAACAATTTGACTTTGCCTTAATAAAAATCATTCTATCCGCATCCGTTGATACCAACGGTCTCATGCAGAGTGGCTGAGGGACTGGCCCGATGACGCCACGGCAACCGGTTGAAGCCATAGCTTCAATGCAGGTGCCAAATCCAGCCCGGACGATGTTTGCCGGGGAAAATGAGACGAGCGTAAAGAATTGTCGCCCCGTCTCTCCGTGAGTCGGGGCTTTTTGTTTGCCCTGAAGGTAGGGCTGGCAGTCCCCTGCCGGCCGCGGCGCGATGAGGACATCGCGCCCTACCAACGCAACTGACAATTTATTATATGAGTGAAAAACACGAAGGATTCATGAAGGCGCTCAAGTGCCGCGAGTGCGGCCGCGAGTATCCGCTGGAAGCAACCCACGTTTGCGAATTCGACTTCGGCCCGCTCGAAGTCGCCTACGACTACGACCGCATCAAGAAGTCTTTGACCAAGGCCGCCATTGCGTCGCGCCCGAAATCTATGTGGCGTTATCGCGAGCTGTTGCCCGTCGCCGGTGAACCTACCGTGGGCGCGCAAGTCGGTTTCACGCCGCTCGTGAAAGCGGATCGTCTCGCCAAGGCGCTCGGCATTCGCGAACTCTGGATCAAGAACGATGCCGTGAATTATCCCACGCTCTCGTTCAAAGACCGCGTGGTCAGCGTCGCGTTGAGCCGCTCGAAGGAACTTGGTTTTGAAACCGTCGCGTGTGCGTCCACTGGCAACCTCGCCAACTCCGTCGCCGCCAATGCCGCGAGCGCCGGCCTGAAATCCTACGTCTTCATCCCGTCCGATCTGGAACAAGGCAAAGTCGTCAACTCGCTCGTCTATGGCGCGAACGTCATCGCCATCAAAGGCCATTACGACGAAGTGAACCGGCTCTGCGCCGAGATCGCGGGCAAGTTCGGCTGGGCGTTCGTGAACGTGAACATGCGCCCCTACTACGCTGAAGGCTCGAAGAGCATGGGCTACGAAATCATGGAGCAACTCGGCTGGAACATTCCGCAACACACCGTGGTGCCGATGGCTTCCGGATCGTTGCTGACCAAGATTCAGAAGTCGTATCAGGAATTCACCAAGCTCGGCCTCGTGAGCGATTCGAAGTATTCCATTCACGGCGCGCAGGCGACCGGTTGCTCGCCGATCTCCGTAGCGCAAAAAGCGGGTTTGGATTTCTTCAAGCCCGTCAAACCGAACACGATTGCGAAATCCCTCGCCATCGGCACGCCGGCAGACGGCTTCTACGCGTTGCGCGTGATGAAGGAAACCGGCGGCGCGGCCGACGACGTGACCGACGATGAAATCCGCGAAGGCATCCGCCTGCTCGCTGAGAACGAAGGCATCTTCGCCGAGACTGCCGGTGGCGTGACCACGGCAGTAGCCAAGAAACTCATTGCCTCGGGCAAGATTCCGGCGAATGATTCCGCCGTCCTCTGCATCACCGGCAACGGGCTGAAGACGCTCGATGCGGTCGTGGGCCACGTCGGCAAGACGCGCGAAATCAAGCCAAGCCTGCGGGAGTTTGAAGCGATGCTGGCGAGCGAGGAGAAGGTGAGCGCATAATCCAATGTTGCAGTTAGTAGAAGAGCATCAAACGCCTGATGGATTGTTAACATTCAAAGTCGGAAAAGAAGAAGATGGTGATACGTGTCTCGGCTTTGATGGTTACCAATGGCACACTCATGCAGACATTTTATCATCGCTCTCCGGATTGCCGGAAGAAACTGCTGTTAGAAAATTTGTTGATGCGCTGATTAACAACCAAGCGATCATAGCTGTTGCCCGTGTTGGAGATAAAATCCGTGACGTATGGGTCGCAGACGAGCCAGTGCCAGACAAATACAAACCTGCAGACGAGACGATTGAATTTAGATTTTGGAACGGCAAGCCAGCCGTCTAGTTGTTGAACAAAGAATTTGGAATTGATTTATGGCAAAGAAAGTTCGAATCCCAACGCCGCTCCGCAAGTTGACCAACAACGAGGAGCTGGTCGAAGTCAACGCCGCCACCATTGGCGAAGCGATCACCGAATTGCAGTCCCGCTACCCCGGCATCGCCGAGCGGCTCGTGGACGAAAAAGGCGAAGTCCGCCGGTTCGTCAACGTCTATGTGAACGAGGAAGACATCCGCTTCCTCACGGGTTCCCAAACCCCGCTCAAAGACGGCGACGAAATCAGCATCATCCCGGCGATCGCGGGAGGCTGATTTCAAATCGTAAATCGTAAATCCAAAATCGTAAATTCTTCGACCATGCCTGCGACCAAGAAGAAACCGGTGGCAACCAAGCCGAACTCACCCACTCAACAAAGATTGTGGCTGATGTATCCACCCAGGCTCATCAAGAAGCCGATCCTGTGGGAGGTCGGCCATAAATTCAAAGTCATCACCAACGTCCGCCAGGCCAGCGTGACGGACGAGATCGGGATCGTGTGCCTGGAACTTGACGGCCCGCGGGCCGAGGTGAAAGCCGCGATCAAATGGCTGGAGAAACACGGCGTCAGCGTCGAACCGGTGGAGATCAGCGCCATCGCGGGCTGAACCTGATAGATCATACGGAAAAGCAAACGGCGCGGAATCACTTCCGCGCCGTTCGGGTTTTGAGAATCAAATCACTTGTTCCGCCGCTTGACCTTCAATTGCGCCAACGAGTGCGCCAGCGCCGCGTTGACAGATGCAACCTCGGTGTCATCCAATTTTTCTGCCAGCCGGGCTTCGGCGCGCTTGCGCGCTTCCTCAGCCTTGGATTCGTCGATGTTCTCGGCCTTGATGGCCATGTCGGTCAGGACCGAGACGCTCGTGCCGGTGATCTCAACGAAGCCCTCGCCGACGGCAAGAAACTGGTCCTGCCCGCCCTTGCGCGCGACCACTTCGCCCGCCAGCACCTGTGTCATGAGCGGGACGTGCATCGGGTAGATGCCCATTTCGCCTTCGGCGCCCGGCAGCGTGACCATCTCCACGTCTTCGGAGTAAACCTTCGCCTCCGGCGTGATGATTTCGAGTTTCAGCGTGGCCATGTGAACAGAATCAGATCCGGGGCTTACTTCTTGTCCTGAATTTCTTCGATGCCGCCCTTCATGTAGAAGTTCACTTCGGGCACATCATCGTGTTTGCCTTCGAGGATCTCCTTGAAGCCACGGACGGTGTCCGCCACGGGCACTTGCTTGCCTTTGACGCCGGTGAACACTTCCGCCACGGTGAACGGCTGGCTGAGGAAACGTTGAATCTTGCGCGCGCGCAACACGGTGAGCTTGTCGTCAGGCGAAAGCTCGTCCATGCCCAGAATCGCGATGATGTCCTGCAAGTCCTTGTAGCGTTGCAGAATCTTCTGCACGCCGCGGGCGACGTCATAATGTTCCTGGCCGACGATGTCAGCGGACAGGGCGCGGGAGCTCGAAGCCAGCGGATCGACGGCCGGGTAGATGCCCAACTCAGCGATGGAGCGTTCGAGCACGATGGTCGCATCCAAGTGCGCGAACGTCGTGGCCGGCGCGGGGTCGGTCAAGTCGTCGGCGGGCACATACACGGCCTGGAACGACGTAATCGAACCTTTCTTGGTCGAGGTGATGCGTTCCTGCAAGTTACCCATCTCAGCGGCCAGCGTCGGTTGGTATCCGACGGCGCTCGGCGTACGACCGAGGAGCGCGGACACTTCGGAACCCGCTTGCGAGAAACGGAAAACGTTATCGACGAACAGGAGCACGTCCTGATTCTTTTCGTCGCGGAAATATTCGGTCACAGCGAGCGCGGAGAGCGCCACGCGGAGACGCGCGCCGGGGGGTTCGTTCATCTGGCCATACACCAGACCGATACGGGAGCCGGGCTCGATGATCGGCATGCCGTTGTCCCCGATGATGGGATGATTCTTTTCATCCTTCTTCACTTTGATGACGCCGGCTTCGATCATTTCATTGTAAAGATCGTTGCCTTCGCGCGTGCGTTCACCGACGCCCGCGAACATCGAGATACCACCGTGCAGCTTCGCGATGTTGTTGATCAGTTCCATGATGACGACCGTCTTGCCGACGCCGGCGCCACCAAACGCGCCGACCTTGCCACCCTTCAAGAACGGGCAGATGAGGTCGATGACCTTGATGCCAGTGGTCAAAATCTGCGGGCTGGTGGACTGATCCACAAGCGGCGGCGCGGCGCGATGAATCGGCAGGAACTTGTCCGCTTTCACCGGCCCCTGTTCGTCCACCGCATTGCCCGTAACGTCAAAAACGCGGCCCATCACTGCTTCGCCCACGGGCATCGAGATCGGCGCACCCGCGTCAATGATCTCCATGCCGCGCTTAAGGCCTTCGGTGGCGCTCATGGCAACGGCCCGGATCCAGTTGTCGCCGAGGTGCTGCTGCACTTCGAGCGTCAGCTTGGTCTTGCCCGCGGCGCCCGGCGAGGTGAACTCGACGGTGAGCGCGTTGTAGATGGCCGGCAACTTGTCGGGGAACTCGATGTCCACGACCGGGCCGATGATTTGAACGATTTTGCCTTTGTTCATGGGAAATAATTTTTCGCGTTAACCCAGCGCCATCTGGGCGGTGGTGATCTCCAAAAGTTCCTTCGTGATGTTCGCCTGCCGCAGCTTGTTGTATTCGAGCGTCAGGTCCTTGATGAGTTGCTTCGCGTTGTCGGTCGCGTTTTTCATCGCCACCATGCGCGAGCTGTGCTCGGACGCCTTGGCCTCAAGCAGGATCTGGAAGATCTGGAAGTTCAGGTAGTGCGGCAGCAATTCGCCCAGCACCTTGTCCGCGCCCGGTTCGAACAGAAACTCCTGGGCCGACTTGTGCAGGTCCGTGTCCATGGCCTCGCCCTGCACCCCGGCTTGCACCCCTTTGATCTCGCCGATGGGAAGCAGCGGTTTCACTTCCGGCTTCTGGACCAGGGTGCTGACGAAATTGGTGAACAACACTTCCACGGAATCCACTTCGCCCTTCAGGAACATCTCCTGGACAAACTTGGAGATCGCGCGCGCTTCGGCGAACAACGGTGCGTCCTTGTAGGTGAATTCCGCCGCAAGCTGTCGCTTCGTCCGGGAGATGAATTGCGCGCCCTTTTTACCGGCGCAGACATACAAAGTCGTTTCCTTGTCGAACTTCAAGGCCTCACGGGTGAGGTTCGAATTCAACGCCCCGCACAAACCCTTGTCCGTGCTGACCAGGATCACCGCCCGCTTCTTACCCGCGCGCTTCTCCATGAGCGGATGCGTGAAATCGGTCGCCGCGTCGACGACGTTCCCCAGCACCTCGTTCATGACCTGCGCATACGGCCGGCCGGCCAGCGCGGCGAGCTGCGCCTTGCGCATCTTCGACGAGGCGACCATCTGCATGGCCTTCGTGATCTGCGCCGTGTTCTTTACCGACTTGATACGTCGGCGGATGTCGCGTGTGCTGGGCATCGCTTAGCGATAGGTTTGTTTGAATTCAGTGACGGCCGCCTTCAACTCGGCGGCCAGCGCCTCGCTGATCGCCTTCTCGTTGCGGATCTTCGTGAGCAGGTCGGCCTTCCGCGTATTGAAAAAGTCCGTCATCTTGGTCTGGCAGTCCTTCACCTTCTCGACCGGGACATCGTCGAAGAAGTTGTTCTGCACTGCCCAGAGGATCGCGACCTGCACTTCGACCGAAATCGGATTGAATTGCGGCTGCTTGAAGATCTCCACCACGCGCTTGCCGCGCTCGAGGATGGATTGCGTCTTCGCATCGAGGTCAGAACCGAACTGCGCGAACGCGGCGAGTTCACGGAACTGCGCCAGATCGCCTTTGATACGACCGGCGACCTGCTTCATCGCCTTGATCTGTGCGGCCGAACCGACACGGCTCACCGAGAGACCGACGGAAACGGCGGGACGCACACCTTGATAGAACAAGTCGGTCTCAAGATAGATCTGACCGTCCGTGATCGAGATCACGTTCGTCGGAATGTAGGCCGAAACGTCACCAGCCTGCGTTTCGATGATCGGCAGCGCGGTGACCGAGCCGTTGCCATATCTCTCCGATACGCGCGCCGAGCGTTCAAGCAGGCGGCTGTGGAGGTAGAACACGTCACCCGGATAGGCTTCGCGACCTGACGGACGCTTCAAGATGAGCGCCACCTGGCGGTAAGCGACAGCCTGCTTGGACAAGTCATCATAAATGATGAGCGCATCCATGCCATTGTCCATGAACCATTCGCCGATCGCCGCGCCGGAGAACGGAGCGAGATACTGGTTCGCAGCGGAATCAGACGCCGCCGCCACGACGACGATGGTGTCTTCCAACGCACCGGCTTTTTCGAGTTCCGCGATGACGCGGGCCACGTTCGACTGCTTCTGACCGACGGCGACGTAAATGTTATACATCGGGCGGAAAGCCTTGTCGCCGGAAGCGCGCCCGACCTTGTTGATGCGGGACTGATTGATCATCGCATCCACGCCGATGGTGGTCTTGCCCGTCGAACGGTCACCGATGATCAACTCACGCTGACCACGACCAATCGGAATCATCGCGTCGATCGCCATGATGCCCGTCTGCACCGGCTGGCTGACGGATTTGCGTTTCACGATGCCGGGCGCGATCTTCTCGACCGGATAAAATGCATCTTCCTTGATCGGACCCTTGCCGTCCACCGGGCGGCCCAGGCAATCCACGACGCGACCGAGCAGCCCCTTGCCCACCGGCACGGAGAGCAGCTTGCCGGTCGTCTTCACTTCGGTCCCCTCGCTGATCCCGAGGTAATCGCCGAGAATGATCGCGCCGACTTCGGTTTCTTCGAGGTTGAGCGCGAGGCCGATCACGCCGTTGCCGAAGTCCAACATCTCGTTGGCCATGCAATCGGTGAGGCCTTCGATCTTGGCGACGCCGTCGGAGATTTCGCGGACGGTGCCGACGTTCTGCTTGTTCACCGACGTCTTCACGCCGGCGATCTGGGCTTCGATTTCTTGCAATAGATTGCTCATATCAAATTCGGTTCCGATTAAAAATTCGCTTCCAACTCGGCCAGCCGCGCCTTCACGCTGCCATCAAAAACATCACTACCTACCTTCACCCGCAGCCCCCCGATCAACGTCGGATTCACGGCGAAACTGACGCTCAGCCCCTGCCCGTAGCGTTGCGCGAGATTCGCTTTCACCGATTGTTGCAACGCGTCGCTGACCGACACCGCGCTCTCCACCCGCGCCGTGCGCCGCTCGATATCAAGCTTCACGAGCCGCTGGAAATGCGAAAGAATCCCGACATAACCACGCGGCTTCTGCGCGATGACCGCGCTCACCGTCTGGCGGACACGATTCTCATCCAGCACCCCGTTCACCCGGCAATTGTTGAATAACGCCTTGCCATCGCGACGGGCTTGTTTGCTGATTTTCATTCGGCGCGTGAACTGAGATTAGTTGGTCGCGAGCTGCTTGTTGGTGTCTTCCGCGAGGCGGCTCTGTTGCTCCGCCGTCAAAATCCCGCCCGTGACCTTGGCGCTGGTGGCCACCACCAGGCGGCCCACTTCCTTGCGTAATTCGGCCTTCATCCGGACGAGTTCCGCTTCGCTGGCCTGCCGGGCTTTCGTCACGATGTCATTCGCAGTGGCGATGGCCTTCTGCGTTTCCACTTCCAAAACCTTTGCTGCCGACGCCCGCGCCTCTTCGATCATCTTGTTTCCCTGCGCGCTGGCTTGTGTGAGAATTTCCTGAGCCTTGGCCTGCGCGTTCGCCAGATCCTTCTTGATCTGATCCGCGTCCGCCAGGCTTTGGGCGATCTTTTGCCGGCGCTCTTCGAGCACTTTCAGAATCGGGCCGTAGGCGAATTTCTTCAGCGCCAGCGCCACGATGACGAAGAGGATGATCTGGGAGATCAGCAATTGCCACGTCACGCCGAATTGTTCGGCGATCTGGGCCACCGGGTTTTCCGTGGTGGCGGCGAACAGGACTAACGAGTTCATAAATTATTTCTGAAAGACAGCGGACGCGGAGTCTTGCGACCCCGCGTCCGAATGATTTAGGGATTCTTCGCGAGGAAGATGGCGAAGAAGACCACGCCTTCCGCCAACGCAGCGAAGATGATCGCTTGGTTACGGATCGCGCCCGCCGCGCCCGGATTGCGTCCGGTCGCTTCGGCGGCCTTCATGCCGATGATTCCCACGCCAATGGCCGAGCCGAGGGCGGCCAGACCGATGTGCAGACTACCTGTCATAGTTTTGTCTTTCTTTCGTTGTTTTCCCGCCCGCCCCCGCAGTTTGCCCACGGTCCGGCGGACGAAATCGTTCAGTGCGCGGGCGCGTCCTTCTCGTCGTGCGTCGCGTGCGCCTCGCCGTGACCGTGACCTTCTTCGTGATGTTCACACATCAACGCGGTGAACACGGAGGTCAGCAGCGCGAACACCAGCGCCTGCACGAGTCCGACGAGCAATTCCAAAAAGTAAAACGGCAGGGGCAACAACCAGCCCAGCCACGGCACCAGCGCCATCATCGCTTCGAGGATGTTCTCACCGGCGAAAATGTTGCCGTAGAGACGGAACGAGAGCGATACCGGCCGGAAGGCGATGGAGATGACTTCAATGATGCCGACGAAGAAGAAGATGGCGATCATGAACAATCCCATGAAGCCCTTGCCGCCGCCGCCCCAGAAGAGGTGCTTCAGGAAGCCACCGACGCCGAGGGATTGCAGCGACCAGACCGTCCAGAGAAAGAAGAACGTAAGCGCCATCGCCAGCGTCATGTTCAAATCCGCATTGCCACCGCGCAGAATCGGCTTGGACAGATGGTGCATGTGACCCGAGGCATCAGGTTCGCCCCAGCCAATCGTACCAACCCCGGGAATCAAGCCGAACCAGTTGGTGACGAGAATGAAGATGAAGATCGTGCAGAAGAACCAGAACGACTTCTTGACCATGTGCTTTCCGAGGATGTCCTCGAAGAAACCATACATTCCCTCGACCAGCCACTCGACGAAGTTTTGCAGGCCAACAGGCACAAGCTGCACTTTTCGGGTCGCCAACTGAGCCACGATAATCAATAACAGAGCCACGCCCCAAGTGATCACCATCGAACTGGTAAACTGAACCGGACCAACCGAGAAAACTGGCGCCGCCGGTGGGAGGCCGTGGGATTTGGTTTCGGCAGATGCAGCAAGACCGCACATCGTGCCCAAGGCGAGGACAACGCAAACAAAGATGATTTTGAGCAGCCGCATCAGGTTTTTTGGTTCCCCCTTCCGTCCCGAGAATCTTTGCCGAGGCCGTTGATCCAGCCCCACCCGGAAAGGGACGCTGAAAATGCCGTGGCGTGAAAAATTTCACAAGAAGAATTTTGGCGGATGCAGGACCTGCCTACGGCTTGCAGTTATGGTTATGCAAGATGTTAGCCGGCTTTTTTGCGCCGGTTTGCCTGGCTATTCCAGCCGTCGGTTCGAAGTTTCTCCAAATCAGGCGAATCAACCCTTCGCCTCGATTGGCAGAGCCATGCCCATGCTTCGGCTAGATTGAACAACCTAACTACAGACTTGTCCGATGCTTGTGATTACTTCGCCATTCCCGAAAACCGATTCGATCGCTGAAAGCTGGCGCAAACCCGCATCCTACCTGTTCGGCACACTTTGCCTGGCGGCCGCGATCTTTACCGTGCCGCGGGGATTCACTGTCGGGTGGCATGAGGCCATCGAACAGATTGGATTCCTGCTTCTCATCCTGGCGGCGCTGGGGCGTGTCTGGTCGCTGGCCTACATCGCCGGCCGCAAGAATCGAGAACTCTGCCGGCTGGGGCCGTATTCGCTTACCCGCAACCCGCTTTACTTCTTTTCCTTCGTGGGCGTCGTCGGATTCACCCTTGCCTTGCAACATCCAATCCTGGCGGCAGTGGCCGCGGCCGGGTTCCTTTTGTATTACCACGCCGTGATCCGCAGTGAAGAACGCCGGCTGCGCGCCTTGCACGGCGCAGAATTCGACGACTATTGCGCGACCGTCCCGCGGTTCTTTCCCCGGCTGGCGATGCCGACCGGCGCGGAATCGTTGCAACTGCATCTCGCGCCGTTCACGCGCGGATTGCGCGAAGTCTTCTGGTTTCTCGCGGCGATTGTTCTGGCAGAAATCCTGGAGTGGGCACATGTCCAACAGTTCTGGGGCGTCATCACACTGCCGTTCTGATCTCGCTGCCGACAAGCCATGACATTGGCAACGAGAAGAACGGCACTCACCATCCGGATTGCAACTGCTAAACCCCCGACTCGGGAAACCGCTCGCGAATCCGGCGCTTCAGGTGTTCCTCGTGCACCGGTTGTAAACGGCGGCGCGTGATGAGCCGTTGCACCGCGTCCAGCAGTTCCATCCAATCCTCCAGCGGCGGTTCAGGCACATGCTGCCAGGTCTCATACCGCTTGCCGCGCTGATAAAACACCCATTCGCCGCCGACCCGCTGCGCATACACCTGCAGCTTCTCGCCGTCGTCGGTCTTCCGCTTCCAGCTGATTTCCGCTTTAGGCATCGGCTTTAAGGCAGATCCACACTGGCCACGGCCATGGCAGCGATACCTTCCTCGCGGCCAATGAAACCCATGTGCTCGTTGGTCGTGGCTTTGATACCGATTTGCGCTTCGCGCACTCCCAGCGCATCGGCGATGTTCTTTTTCATACCGGCGAGGTAGGGATAAATCTTCGGCGCTTGGGCGATGACGGTGGCGTCCACGTTCACGATGCGGCCGTTACGCTGCAACACCTGTCGCGCGGCTTCTTCGAGGAACACCTTGCTGGGCGCGCCTTTCCAGCGCGGATCAGTGTTCGGAAAGAAATGCCCGATGTCCTCCTCGCCCAACGCACCGAGGATGGCGTCGCAGATGGCATGCATCAGCGCGTCGGCATCCGAATGGCCGTCGAGGCCTTTGGTGTGTGGGATCTCCACACCGCCGAGGATGAGTTTGCGCCCGGCGACCAGCTGATGAACGTCGTATCCGATTCCCACATGAACCATGGTGTGATTATAGATTTGAAAATCGCGACGACAATCCGTTTCCGACCAGACCCGACCGGCCGCAGGGCATCCTCTAGCGCGCCCGTTCAAACACCACATCAAACGTCTGCTGCAGCGCCGCCTGATAGTAAGTCCCGGCCATCAGCTCTGCCGCCGCGATGTAGGTCAATTCATACCGGCTGCCCGGGTAGTTCTGGCCGCTGAGTTCAACCAGTACCTTGATGTCGTCACCTTCGACGCGAGCCACCGCGTTCGTCACCGAGATGGGACTGGGATTAAAATAAGCTGCGTCCATCTTGCCCTGGGCATCGACTGCCTTGATTTCGAGTATGTAACCGCCGTCCGGACGCAACCAACGGCCTTTGACCTTCTCTAACGTGCGCAAGGTCTTGGTTTCAACCGAAACTTCCTTGGGTGCCGGTCGCTGAGGATTCTCCAACGAAGCTGCAGGTGCCGGGGCGGTTTCCCGCGGGCTTTCCGTCGCCTTGCCACACCCAGCCAGTCCGAGCAACGAACCTGTTGCCAGAACGCAGAACAGACCGCCGATCGGAACATTTTTCATCCTCATCCCGTTGACTTAACAGACGCCCATCGGCTCGGGAAGGCAAAAGCTTGCGCGGGAGTCGCTCGCCCCTAAACTCCGCGCGCGCATGGTAAATTTGAGCACCCTGAATCCGCAGCAACGCCAGGCCGCCGAGACCATCAAAGGCCCGGTGCTCATCCTGGCCGGCGCGGGCACGGGCAAGACGCGCGTCATAACTTTCCGCATCGCGCACATGATCGAGCGCGGCGTGAAACCGGACAACATCCTCGCCGTCACGTTCACCAACAAAGCCGCGCGCGAAATGCTGGAACGCGTGAATCAATTGCTGCCGCGCTCCCGGACACCAGCTCCAAACGGAGAAAAGCCGCCACGTCCGACCATCTCAACGTTCCACTCCCTCTGCGTCCGCATCCTGCGCAAATACATCGACCGTCTTGGTTACAAGCGGAACTTCGTCATCTATGACGAATCCGACCAGCTGGGGGCGATCAAGAAGATCCTCGCCAGCATTTCCGCCAAGGGTGAGAAAACAGATCCGGGGGCGGTGCTGGCATTGCTAAGCCGATTCAAGAATGGTGGCGAACGCGCTGCGGTGTTTGGTGATCCAAGTGTTCGCGCTTTGGCTGAACATGTCCGCAAGCGCTATGAGTCCGCCCTGCACGCATGCAACGCGGTGGACTTCGACGATCTGATCCTACTCACACTGCGATTGTTCACCGAACATGCCGACGTCCTCGAAGCTTGCCGTCAGCAATATCGCTACGTGATGGTGGACGAGTATCAGGACACCAACGCGTCGCAGTTCGCGCTCGTGAGTCTGCTCACGCAGGAGCATCGCAATCTCTGCGTGGTGGGCGATGACGATCAGAGCATCTACGGCTGGCGCGGTGCGGAGATCAGCAACCTGCTCGATCTCGAAAAGCATTACCCGGAAGTAAAGGTGGTGAAGCTGGAGCAGAATTATCGTTCGACCACAACGATCCTCAACGCCGCCAACGCCATCATCAAGAACAACGCGCGTCGTCGGGCAAAGTCGCTCTGGTCGCAGAAAGGGCACGGGGCGAAGATCCTGCTGCGCGCGTTCGACAACGAAGAGGAAGAAGCCCGACGCATCGTGGAACAGATTGAGTTCAATCGCTTGGGGAAACGCATTCCATGGCGCGATCACGCCATTTTATTCCGAACGAACATTCAGTCTCGCCCGCTGGAAACCGCGCTGCGCACAGCCAACGTACGTTACAATCTCATCGGCGGGCAGAGCTTCTTCGATCGGCGCGAGATCCGCGACTTCATGGCGTATCTCAAGACGTTCGTGAATCCGCACGACGACGTCAGCCTGCTGCGCATCGCGAACACTCCAGCGCGCGGTCTGAGCGACGTGACGATGGAACGATTGCTGGGCGCCAGCCATGAGCGGCACGCGAGCGTGTTCGCGACGATGAAGAACCCGGCCGTCACGGCGACGTTCCAAAAGAAAACCCAGGAATGCATCGGAGCGTTTGTCGAGTTCGTCGAGCGCACGCGGGCAGTGCTGACGCAGGGCGCGCCGCAGACATTGCAGCTTTGGACCGATCACTTCCTCAACGAGACCGGTTACTACGGCGAGTTAATCCGCTCCGAGAAGGACAAGGAAACCGGCGAAAACCGTGTGCGCAATCTCAAGGAACTGATCGTCACGATGGATAACTCCGGCGGCTCGACGCTGGCCGAGAAGCTGGAGAACTATCTCGACGACGTCTCCCTCGACAGCGAGCGTGAGGAAGAGAAGGAAAACCAGAACGACGCCGTTACGCTCATCACCACCCACTCGTGCAAGGGGTTGGAGTTTCCACACGTGTTCATCGTTGGGCTGGAGGACGGCCTGTTGCCGCACGCGCGATCAAAAGTGGAAGGCACGATGGATGAAGAGCGCCGGCTGTTTTATGTCGCTGTCACGCGCGCGATGCAGTCGCTGACCATCAGCCACTGTGGCGGGCGCAAGAAGTATGGCCAGGTAATGCCCTGCCACCCTTCCCCGTTTTTGAAGGAACTTCCACCAGAGCTCGTCGAGGACGAAGCCGAAACTTCCAAGCAACCCGTCACAACAGATACCGGAAAGAGTCTGTTCGCCGCCATGCGCGGCGCGATCGGGTAAGGGAGTTGGCGCGGCTCAGCTGCGGAAATATTTCGCAGCCAGGAGATTTGCCGCGGCCCCAAAGCCCGCGAGCACCAGCACTGGTTTGATCACTGCGCTAAAGTCGCTGCCAAAGCTGATGAGTTGATGCAATGCTTTCAACGCCCAGCCAGTCGGAATACACAGCGCGATATTTTGCAACAGGGGCGGAGCCATTTCCAACGGCCACCAACAGCCGCCCAGCGCGCCCATCAACAGACTCGCCAGCACGCACAGTCCCGTGACGCGATCCTCGGCCGCCAAAACTGACCCGACCAGCACGCCGACTGAGCTACCGACCCAACCCAGCACCAACAGCGTCAATGCAACAGCCGGAAGGTTGGCGCCGAGATTCACGCCCATCGCAAACTTGCCGACCACCAGGAAGAAAACGATCTGCACGGCGCCCAGCAGCATCAGCCCGTAGATTTTTCCCATCACCAGTTCGAGCTTGCCGACCGGATGCACCATCATCCGCCGGATGACGCCGTTGCGTCGTTCCGCAGCCACTGTCGCGCCGCCGAAGATCATCAGATTCATCATGAGATACATGACCAGATTTCCTGGCAGCGAGAAATTGAAGCCCGATGGCACCGGCTTGCGTCCAGCAAACTTCGCGTCAAGCCTCACGGGATTCGGCGTCGCCATCACGGCACGAAGCTGTGCCTCCGTGACCAGCGCCAGCGCGTTCGTCTGCGTGGCCGCTTCCAGCAAGTGGCTGTTCAGCGCGATCAACGCCCGGACGAGCCGCACCTCGATGATGGCGGCGTCTGATTCGGCCGAACCATCACGCTTGTAGAAGCCCACCTTGCTTTGTTCACCGGCGAGTACGCGTTCGGTGAAGTTGGTCGGAATGCGGATCGATCGGGCCGCAGTCTCACGATTGGTCGGATTCAACAGCCACATGCCCTGCGTGTCGAGTTCGGCGAGGAACACCCGCCCCATGAAACCAGCATCATCATTCTCCACCAGCACGGGCGGACGGCGATTATCGGCTTTGCCAGGACCGCGATTCGCGAAGCCCATGAAGTACACAAACGCCAGCGGCACGGCGAACAGCCAGATGTAAGCGGACTTGCTTTTGAAGAAAAGCCGCAGGTCGTTGTGACCGATGTCGAAAATCCGCCTCATGGCCGCACGCCCTCCCGGAATTGCCGGCGGAACAACCATGCCGCCAGCGCCAGCAGCAGCAAGCTTGCGACCAGCAGCTTGCCCAACGCCAGCGGCCACGCCACATCACCGCCGCTGTATTGCAGATTGCGCGCGGTGTCCACGAACCAATGCGTCGGCAGGAGCGGCGTGACGTGGTCACGCAGAAATGCCGGCAGCGATTGCGGCGGAAACATGCAACCACCCGCCATGCCCAATCCCATGCTGACAATTGTATTGAGCGCGCCGGCTTTGCGTTCATCCGGGACCAAGGCCACCAACACAGCCATCAATCCTGCAGCAAAGCAGGCATAGGCAAAACAGACGGCGGCAAAGGCGAGTGGTTGCCGCCACTCGATGCCGAACAGCCATCCGCCACCGATGATCAGAATCGCACTGCTCAACAACAGTACGACGACCGTGAACACGACTTTGCTGGCGATGAACGGACTGAGCCGCTCGTGCAACGTGTGATAACGGACCAGCGTGCGTTGGCGGAGTTCGCGATGCAGATCGGTCATGGCGTTGTTCGCCACAAACAACAGGAACATCCCTGCCATGCCCGCAAGCAGATAGCCGAAGACCTCCGACGCCGGCGAAGCCTTCCTGGCAGCGGGTTTGGCCACGCCAGCGACTGAATTCGTCGCCCCACCTTCCCCTGCCCGTGCGCCCGGCGCATCCTTTTCGTAAATCACCAGCGGCGGATTGATGAACTTCTCCGCCTGCTTGAGCTTGTCGCCGGCCCGTTCGATAAGCCGGGAGATCTCCTTGTAATCGCGTTGGCCTTCGATCACTTCCTGCCAGTCAGGAAACTCGGATTGTAGATTCCGCGCGATGGCGTTCAACCCCGTGACCAGCGCGCCGAGCAATTCCTCCATCACGGCCGGATGAACGGACTGCGCCGGGTTCTTGATTAGCTCCAGGCTGATACCACTTTTCCCGGTCAGGTAACTTCGCGTGAAGTTGGTCGGGATGATCAGCACCGCACTGATCTTGTTGTCGTTGATCTCGCGTAGAGCCGCCTCGCGCTCCATTATGACGGGATCCAGGTACTTGCCACCCTCACGCTGATTCGCCGAGCCTCGGAGAAACTCCGACAGGATGGTCTGGTCCTCATCCACCAGCGCGAACCGGATGCGGCCCAAAGCACCGCTGTTGGATTTGCCGCCGAACACCAGGCCGATCAGCGCCGTGATGACGAGCGGGATGAGCAGGTTGATCAGCCACGGCAGCGGATTGCGCCGCGCCCGTCGCAGGTCCTTGGCGAGCAGAACGCGGAGCATGCTATTCCCGGAGTTCGCGGCCGGTGAGCTGAAGGAAGACGTCGTTCAGGCTCGGGCGCTTGAGGGTGACGTTCTCCACCCGCACCGGCAGGCCCAGCAAATCCTTGAGACACTCGGAGGGATCGCGTTGACCGATCGCCCCGACGACCAGTTGCCGCTCAGTCTTTTGAAGGATGCGAAATCGTTTGCTGAAGCCGTCCCATGAATCCGGCGACGCGTCTTTGAGATCAGCCTCCAAAACGAACAGCCGGTCGCCGCCCAAGCGGTCCTGCAGTTCTTTCAGCGTGCCTTCGGCCAACAACCGGCCGTGATCGATGATGCCGATGCGCTGACAGAGGGCCTCCGCTTCTTCGAGATAGTGAGTCGTATAAAGAATCGCGGTACCCGAGGCGCGCAGCTTAGTGATGAACTCCAGAATGTTTTGTCGTGCTTGGGGGTCAATGCCCACGGTCGGCTCGTCGAGCAACAGCAACTGGGGCTGGTGCAGCAGCGCGCAACCAAGATTGATGCGGCGCTTCATGCCTCCGGAATAGTTTTTTACTGCATCTTTCGCGCGGTCGGTGAGCGTGAGGGCTTCGAGCAGTTCCGTGGCCCGCGACTTTGCATCGCTCGAACTCAAGCCGGCCATACGTCCCCAGAATTCGAGATTCTCGCGCCCGGAAAGCTCTTCGTAGATTGCCAATTCCTGTGGCACAACGCCCATGATGCGTTTGGCGCGCTGCGGGTCAGACCAGAACGCATGACCAGCCACAAAGACTTCGCCCGCGTCGGGCTTGAGCAGCCCGGAGATCATGGAGATGGAAGTGGTTTTGCCCGCGCCGTTCGGACCGAGCAGGCCGTAGATTTCGCCGGGCCGCACCTCGAAGCTGACGGAATCCACCGCGCGCAGCGGCCCGAAGGCTTTGAACAACCCTTGAACCCGGAGCAAGCTCATGGCGCGATAATACGGTCGGCGCTCAGGCTGGCAAGCGGCGATTCCCGACGCGCTGCCGGATGCGATCTTTCAGCAGCGACCAGGCAAACGCCACGGCAAACAACCCGCCGGCGGCTACCGCCATCATGCCGGCGGTGCTGGTGGCACCGGTTTTGCCAAGGCCAAGTCTGGCCAGCGTCGCAGGGAACACCGTCATCGCACCAAGATGTCCAAGCACCGCCGACAAGCCAGCCAGCAAAAGGCTCAGCCAGAGAATTACGGAGAGCCGATGCGACAAGAGCGAGGCGGCAGCGGCTGGCGCGACCATCATCGCGATGACCAGAATGCTACCAACGCTCTCGAAGGCCATCACCGTGGTGATCGCCGTGACGATTGTCAGCCCGTTACGCACCCACATCGCCGAGATGCCTTGAGACGTCGCCAAATCGGGATCGAACGAGGCGATCTTGAGTTCCTTGTAGAAGAGCGCGACAAGCGAAACGTTCACGCCTACCATCAGCAGCGATACCCAGAAGATCCGCGGCACGCGATTCACATCCACCACCGCCGTCTCGATCGAGCCATACAGCACACAGCCAGGGTCGAGGTCCACATGATCCGCGGCGGTGCGGATCAGGATCAGACCCAGCGCGAACAGGAAACAGAACACCACACCCATCGAAGCGCCGCCTTCGACCTGCCCGAATCGCTGCACCCATTGCGTCAGCACGCCGGTCAACACGCCGGCGATCACTGCGCCCAGCAGCATCGCCCACGGGGCCCGCGAACCGGTGACGAGGAACGCGATCGCCAATCCCGGCAGCACGCCGTGGCTGATGGCATCGCCCAACATGCTTTGACGATTCAAGAGCAGGAATACACCCGGAAGCGCGCAGGCCATGGCCATGAACGCGGCGGTCAGCACGATCCACGTATCGAGTTCGGTCCAGTTCATGACTCCATCCTTCCAGACGCCCCAAGTTCAGGATTCATCGGCACGACCGTCCCCGCGACGCCCGCGCTGAGCATCTCTTCGAGGCGGGCGACGATGTTGGCATCCACAACGTGCTCTATTTCGTCTGCGTCGTGATGGACGTGGCTCGGCGCCACGTCCGCGTGCTCGATCAGATAAAGTTCCCAGAGCCGGTGATTGCGCACAACCCGACGCGCTTCCGCCCGACCCGACGCGGTAAGGCGAAACTGATGACCGCTTTCAGCAGAAATGAATCCAGCCGTCTGACCAGTTCGAAGCAAGCCATGCAATGCATGACGCGGCCATGATTCACGGCGCAACAATTCCTCGAAGCCGATCTGCTCTGCTCCGAGAAAATCTGCGGCACTCCCCTGCCCGTTTGCCCGCGATTCCAGCAACTCGTAACAAGCGCGCATGAGATGCTGATGGCCGACGCGCTGCTTCACCCGCCGGTGCTCACGCCAGCGGACCCAGACACCGCGCCGCCCACCGAACAACATGCTCAAGCCAAACACTCCGCACGCTGCCAGCACGATCATCGCGCCCGCCGGCAGTTTGGGGAACAACGCACTGGCCAGCACGCCCATCCAACCGCTCACAAGTCCGATCACCGCTGCGATCCCGGCCGTCTGGCCAAGGCTTTCGCTCCAAAAGCGTGCTGCTGCTGCCGGCACAATCAACAAAGCCACGCACAGCAACAGCCCCACAGCCTGCAAACCGATCACCGTCACCGCCACCACCAGCCCCATCAACAACAAGTCGAGCAATACACGCGGCCAGCCTTGCACGGCGGCGAAGTTCTCATCGAAACAAAGCAACCGGAATTCCTTGAACAACGCGATGCAGATCAGCGCCACGGCGATTCCCGCGCCCAGAATCAACTTCGCATCACCACTGCTCATCGCAGCAGCCTTGCCATAGATCATGTGATCCAGCCCGGCAGCGTTGCCGGTGGGTAGCTGTTGAATGGCGACGATGAAGCATACGCCCAACCCGAAGAAAACACTCAGCACCAATGCCAACGCGACATCGTCTTTCAGCCGGCTGAAGCGGCGGATTAGAGTAACGGTCGCCATCCCGAACACGCCGCCAATTGCTGCGCCGGTGAGCAGGACGGGCAGTGATTTGCCATTGCCACCGGCGGCTTCGACGATCAGATACGCCAGCGCCAGCCCCGGGAGCGTGGCGTGACTGACAGCATCACTCAGGAGTGATCGTTTACGGAGCAGCAAAAAAGTTCCCACCAACCCCGCCGCCGCTGAAAGCGCGCTGACTCCAAGGAACACCACCCGGGTGTTGTAATCCTGCAACGTAGCCACCCGCCAGATAAGTTCCGCCGAGGGCCACTCGATTGAATGGTCGGTGATGCTGCGTCCGCCGCGCGGCTGTTCCCCAGCGGCAAACGCGGCCCCGGTCCAAACCAACAGCAAGCAAGCCAGGAGGCGTTTCATACCATCTGCTGCCGGCGGGCGGCTTGCACGGCGTCTTCGAGCAGGGAAAGTTTGCCGCCGTACGTGTGGCGCAGATTCTCAGCGGTGAACACTTCATCCACCGGCCCCTGCCGGACGAGACGCATGTTGATGAGTGCCACGTGTTCGAAATACTCCGGCACCGTTTGCAGGTCGTGATGCACGCAGACGACGGTTCGCCCATGGGAACGCAATTCCTGCAAAACCGCAACAATTGCACGCTCGGTGGCCGCGTCCACACTTGCGAATGGTTCGTCCATCAGGAACAGATCGGCAGATTGCACGAGCGCCCGGGCGAGAAAGACGCGCTGTTGTTGGCCGCCCGAGAGCTGACTGATCTGGCGGCGGGCGAATTCGCTCAGGCCCACTTTGGCCAGGGCGGCAAGGGCGCGTTCCCGGTGTTCGCCGCGAACGCGTCCGAACCAGCCAATCTGCCGGTAGAGTCCCATCGCCACCACCTCCCAGGCGCTGACCGGAAAATCCCAGTCCACACTCTCGCGTTGCGGTACGTAGGCGACGCGATGGCGGACGGCTTCAAACGGTTGACCAAAAAACTCGATGCGACCGGATGCCGGCGGCACGATCCCCAGCGCCGCTTTCAGCAGCGTGCTCTTGCCCGCGCCGTTCGGACCGACGATGGCCATGGTCGTCCCGGGCGGGACCGTGAGGTCCAGATCCCAGACCACTACTTTGCGCCCATAGGCGACGTTGAGATCGCGGACCAGCAACGGAATCGTGCTGGTGTCTTTCGGCTCCGGCTCGGGCAACGCCGGGCGCGCGCTGACGGCAGGGCTATTCATGACTCTTTGGCGCGGTGAGTTTGCCCTTGAACCCGGTCTCCGGCGCGTTGCCACCCAACGCGCGGGTGATGGTCGTTACATTGTGATCAATCATCCCGATGTAAGTGCCCTCGTAAGTTCCCGCCTTGCCCATCGCATCAGAGAAGAGCGTGCCGCCGATGCGTAGCGTCCAACCCCGGGACTTCGCGCCCTCGATGATGGCGCGGACATTTTTGTCGGACACGCTGCTTTCGATGAAGATGGCAGGAATCTTGTTCTCGACGATGTATTTCACCAACCGGTTGATGTCTTCCACCCCAGCTTCGGATTCCGTGCTGATCCCCTGAATGCCCATCACCTTCACGCCATAGGCGCGGCCGAAGTAATTGAACGCATCGTGGGCCGTGATCAGAACGCGTTGCTTCTCCGGAATCGTGGCCAGCGATTTCCTGGCGTAATCGTTCAGCGCCATGAGCTCGGCGACATACGCCTGAGCGTTGGTCTGGTAAGTGGCTACGTTCGGACGATCAAAATCTCCCAAAGCGTTGGCAACGATGCTCACGGCCTTGCTCCACGCGTTGACGTCCATCCAGACGTGCGGATCCCAATGCCCGCCAAAGCCGGGCGGTTCGAGCAGGTATTTTTCATCCAGCGCCCCGGTCACCGCGTGC